>ERZ791760.21-NODE-21-length-101117-cov-9.352912_pt1 | contig 101117 bp, 89 predicted proteins | sample MGYA00509950_ERZ791760 | MGnify/ENA primary metagenome ERZ791760 (study PRJEB30046, sample SAMN00792002) | human gut metagenome | study: EMG produced TPA metagenomics assembly of the A metagenome-wide association study of gut microbiota in type 2... | reverse complement strand
GGCTGCCTTCTTTACTTTAGGTCTTCAGAGTCAAACGACTTTGGAGACCTTTTTTCGTTTAGGAGGGTATGGCATCCTGCCATACCCACGCCGCCTCCTATGGTTTGTGATAGCGTGGGTATAGCAGGATGCTATACCCTCCTATGGTTCGTGATAGCGTGGGTATAGCAAGGATGCTATACCCTCCTATGATTTGCTGGAAGATACGCTCAAATCCTGGTAGATGCAACCTGCATCTTCCAGCCCTTAACCCTTTGATACGCAACGTGCTACGCTGAAAATGGGAGATATGGTAGATAATTTCGACTATTTTAAAAATCTTAACTAAAATATATTGTTGGTCTTAATATATTTTGCTTTATTTGCAACTGAATAATATTCTTTATACAATGCAAAACTATTAATTATAAAACCTAACAATTATGAAAACAAAACTTTTACCCCCCCCCAATTGCTCGCCTTTTGCTTGTAATTATGATCTGTCTACCCGTATGGGGTAGTAATGTGTTTGCTCAGACCGTAGAGTCGTATGTCGTATTAGACAACGCAGCCGGAACGCTGACCTTCAAACACGATGCAAATAAACCCGCAGGAGCGTTCTCGCTGAATGAGGGTGAGCTTTATCCCGCTTGGTATGCAATGGCAGGTGATCATACCGGGTATAATGAAAACAATATTAAGAAAGTTGTCTTCGATTCTTCTTTTGCTAATGCTCGCCCAACGAATTGTTGTTTTTGGTTTGTAGGATGTAAAGATTTAATAGTTATCGAGGGTCTTGAATATCTTAACACAGAGAAAGTGACGAGCATGAGATCTATGTTTGCATCTTGTACCAACCTTACCTCCCTTGATGTCTCTAAGTTTAGAACACAGAATGTTACGGATATGTTTTATATGTTCGGTGATTGTAGTAACCTCACTTCTCTTAATGTTTCTAACTTTAACACAGCGAATGTGACAGATATGGATTATATGTTTAATAACTGCAGTAATCTTACCTCCCTTGATGTCTCTAAGTTTGATACACAGAATGTGACGAGTATGTGGACTATGTTTAAGGGATGCAGTAGCCTCACCTCCCTCGACCTTTCTAACTTCGACACACAGAACGTGACTAATATGTACGGTATGTTCTATGGTTGTGTAAACCTCGCCACAATCTATGCAAGTGATAAGTTTGTGACTACTGCTTGTTCATACTATGAAAGGATGTTTAGTGGTTGTGAGAAACTTGTGGGTGCTGTGCCTTATGATGAAAACAAGGTGGGTAAGGAGATGGCAAACTACACCACGGGCTATTTCACGTATAAGGCAGCAAGTGGTATTGATGCGGTTTCGGCAACGGAGAATGTTGCTGCAGAGTACTACGACGTGAATGGTCGCCGCTTGAACGCTCCACAAAAGGGCATAAACATCGTGAAGCGTGGCAACAGAACTACAAAGGTGCTCGTGAAGTAGAGGGTGCTGTCTTGTTCGTTTCATTAGTGTCCCATTAAAATCGGGGGACACTAATAACTTTACTTTATTTACAACAGAAAAATACAATACAAAACTATTAATATAAAATCCAATAATTATGAAAACAAAATTTTACCCCCGAATTGTTCGCTTTTTGTTTGCAATTGCGATCTGTCTACCCGTATGGGGTAGCAATGTGTTTGCTCAGACCGTAGAGTCGTATGTCGTATTAGACAACGCAGCTGGCACGCTGACCTTCAAGCACGATGCTAATAAACCCGCAGGAGCGTTCTCGCTGAATGAGGGTGAGACTTATCCTGCTTGGTATGATGGTGATGGTACCGATTATAATAAAAACAACATTCAGAAAGTTATCTTCGATCCTTCTTTTGCTAATGCTCGCCCAACGAGTTGTTATGCCTGGTTCTTTGCAAGCAAAGATTTAACAACTATCGAGGGCCTCGAATATTTTAACACAGAGAAAGTGACGAGCATGAGAGCCATGTTTAGTAGTTGTATCAGTCTCACCTCACTTGATGTTTCTAAGTTTAATACACAGAACGTGACGAGTATGGGAGCCATGTTCGCTAACTGTAATAGTCTCACCTCACTCGATGTTTCTAAGTTTAATACACAGAATGTGACGGATATGTATGCTATGTTCTATGGTTGTAATAGTCTCACCTCACTCGATGTATCTAAGTTTGATACACAGAATGTGACGAGTATGTGGGCAATGTTTAATACTTGTAGTAGCCTCACTTCTATTGATGTCTCTAAATTCAATACAGAGAAAGTAACGAATATGGGTTTCATGTTTTCTGGATGTAATGGTCTTACTTCACTGGATGTCTCAAAGTTCAATACTCGGAATGTGACGAATATGGAATTCATGTTCCAGTTGTGTAGCAATCTCACCTCCCTTGATGTATCTAAGTTTGATACACAGAATGTGACAAATATGTGGGCTATGTTTCATACTTGTAGTAGCCTCACTTCTATTGATGTCTCTAAATTCAATACAGAGAAAGTAACGAATATGAGAGGAATGTTCGGAGGGTGTAGCAATCTCACCTCGCTTAATGTTTCTAACTTTAACACAGCGAATGTGACTGATATGCTTGCTATGTTCTATGGATGTAATAGTCTTACTTCACTTGATGTCTCTAAGTTTAGAACACAGAATGTGACGAATATGTATGGTATGTTCAGTGGATGTACCAACCTCACCTCTATTGATGTCTCTAAATTCAATACAGAGAAAGTAACGAGTATGAGAGAAATGTTCTATAATTGCACAAGCCTTACCTCCCTCAATGTATCTAAGTTTGATACACGGAACGTGACAGATATGGGTTATATATTTTGTAGATGCAGTAGCCTTACCTCCCTCAATGTCTCTAAGTTTGATACACGGAACGTGACAGATATGGCTTATATGTTCGATAGTTGTACCATCCTTACTTCCCCTGATGTATCTAATTTCAACACAGCGAATGTGATAAATATGAGTTTTATGTTCAGCTGTTGTGGCAACTTCACTTCACTTGATGTTTCTAACTTTAACACAGCGAATGTGACATATATGCATTGTATGTTCAGTGGTTGTGGCAACCTCACTTCCCTCGATCTCTCTAATTTCGATACGCAGAACGTGGCTTATATGAGCTATATGTTCAGTAATTGTGTAAACCTCGCCACAATCTATGCAAGCGATAAGTTTGTGACAACAGCATGTTCAGAAGATGGCGAAATGTTTAGCGATTGTAAGAAACTTGTGGGTGCTGTGCCTTATGATCCAAACAGGATTGGTAAGGAGATGGCAAACTACACTACGGGGTATTTCACGTATAAGGCAGCAAGTGGTATTGATGCGGTTTCGGCAACGGACAATATTGCTGCAGAGTACTACGACGTAAATGGTCGTCGCTTGAATGCTCCACAAAAGGGCATAAACATCGTGAAGCGTGGCAACATAACGACAAAGGTGCTCGTGAAGTAGAAAGGGTGCCACAAAAAAAACGACTCCCATAGCCGTAAGCAGGTTATGGGAGTCGTATGTTTGTATGCAGTTGTTGCTTGGTTGGTGCACTTCTTGCTCTGGCAAGCGGCAAAGCCGAGCGGAGACAAGTGCACCCCCTGGGATTACTTGCAGTTAGGGCACCAGGGCTTCAGCTGCTGGAAGAAGTCGTTGCCCTTGTCGTCAACGAGGATGAAAGCAGGGAAGTCCTCAACAGTGATCTTCCAGATAGCCTCCATGCCAAGCTCCGGATACTCTACGCACTCGATGCTCTTGATAGAGCTCTGCGAGAGAACAGCTGCTACGCCGCCGATTGTGCCGAGATAGAAGCCGCCGTGCTTCTTGCAAGCATCGGTAACCATCTGTGAGCGGTTGCCCTTAGCGATCATCACGAGCGAAGCGCCGTGATCCTGGAACTCGTCTACGTACGGGTCCATACGGTTGGCTGTTGTCGGGCCCATAGAACCGCAAGGATAACCCTCCGGAGTCTTAGCCGGACCAGCGTAGAGGATAGGATGATTCTTGAAGTAAGCCGGCATCTCCTCGCCTGCGTCGAGACGAGCCTTGAGCTTAGCGTGAGCGATGTCGCGAGCTACGATGATAGTGCCCTTGAGGTTAACACGTGTGCTAACCGGATACTTAGAAAGCTCTGCACGTACAGCGTCGATACCCTTGTCGAGGTCGATCTCGATGCCAGTTGTGCCCTCGCCCGGACGACGGAGTTCCTCCGGAATAAGTTCAGAAGGATTAGCGTCCATCTTCTCGAGGAACACACCGTCCTTAGTGATCTTAGCCTTGATGTTGCGGTCAGCCGAGCAGCTAACGCCCATACCGATTGGGCAGCTTGCGCCGTGGCGTGGCAGACGGATTACGCGGATGTCGTGAGCAAGATACTTGCCGCCGAACTGTGCGCCGAGACCGATCTTGTGAGCCTCCTTGAGGAGCTTCTCTTCGAGGTCGATGTCGCGGAAGGCGCGTCCAGTCTCGTCGCCTGTTGTAGGCAGCGAGTCGTAGTACTTGATAGAAGCGAGCTTCACGGTGAGGAGGTTCTTCTCAGCCGATGTGCCACCGATAACGAATGCGATGTGATACGGAGGACAAGCCGCTGTACCGAGACTCTTCATCTTCTCTACGAGGAACGGCAGCAGTGTGCCCTCGTTCTGGATGGTAGCCTTGGTCATCGGGTAGAAGTATGTCTTGTTGGCAGAGCCACCGCCTTTAGCCACCATTACGAAGCGATACTCGTCGCCCTCTACAGCCTCGATGTCGATCTGTGCAGGGAGGTTGCAGCGTGTGTTCACCTCGTCGTACATGTTCAGCGGAGCGTTCTGCGAGTAGCGCAGGTTGTCTTCGGTGAAGGTGTTGTACACACCGCGTGAGAGAGCCTCTTCGTCCTCGAAGTCGGTCCATACGCGCTGTCCCTTCTCGCCGTGGATGATAGCGGTGCCGGTGTCTTGGCAGAAAGGCAGGATGCCCTTAGCAGCTGTCTCGGCGTTGCGGAGGAACTGCAGAGCTACGTACTTGTCGTTCTCCGATGCCTCTGGGTCGGAGAGAATCTGAGCCACCTGCAGGTTGTGCTCGCGACGGAGCATGAACTCTACATCGTGGAACGCCTGCTGAGAGAGCAGTGTGAGCGCTTCCTTCGAAACCTTAAGGATTGTCTTACCCTCGAACTCGCCTGTGCTTACGCCCTCGGTGGTAAGCAGGCGATACTCGGTAGTGTCCTTGCCCATCTGGAACATAGGAGCATACTTGAAATCTGGTGTTGTTGCCATAGTGTTATTTGGTTTAAAAAGTGAATATTTCTTCTGTAGCGACGCGCTTGACGGGCGCAATCTTCTCGAGCGACTTCATGTCGAGGTTATTCTCGTCACCGAGGATAATGTAGAGCCACGGCTTGTTAGCCATATTGTCGTGCTCGAACTTCACGATATCCTCGAGTGTGAGTTTCGGCATGGCAGCGTAGATGTCGCGACGCAAGTCGTAGTTGATGCCGATGCGCTTGTTGCCAAGGTAAGAGAAGATGATGTTAGCCTTGGTGATGCGCTGCGAAGCGATGCGCTTGACGGCAGCCTGCTGCGCCAGTTCGAACGCCGCCTGCGACTGCGGCATGGTGTCGAGGATGTTGTTGAACACGCGGATGCAGTCCATCATCTTGTCGTTCTGCGAGATGATGTATGTATAAGCATAGTTGGTCTGATGCTCCTTGCGCTTCGTTGTGCTGTAGTCGGCGAATGCGCTGTAGGCGAGTCCGCGGCTCTCGCGCAGCTCCTGGAACACGATGCCGTTCATGCCGCCACCGAAGTACTCGTTGAACACCGAAATCTTAGCCTCGTCCTCCGGAGTCCACTTCTGGTCGACGTTGTGCAGCTGCATCATGTAGATGTTCTTTGCGTCGTATGGTGCGAGGAGTATCTCGTTCTTCGGAGTCTCCACCATCTTGTACGGCTTGTTCTCGGGCGCGTCCTGCAGAGTCTTCGCTGTGATGTGGTTCTTGTTGACGGTAGCAAGCAGCTGCTTCATGGCGAGCGGACCGTAGTAGACCACGTCGTGCTTGTAGTTCTTCAGCGCAGCGATCATATCGATAACATCCTGCGGACGGGTTGTTACGAGCTCTGTGCTGTCGGGCACGTTGCGCGTGGGATTGTACTTGCCGTAGAATGCGTAGTTGCGCAGTGCTGAGAAGTTCTCCTTTTGGTTGAGCTTCGCATCGCGACGACCCTTCAGCAGGTTGTCAACGTACTTGCTGTAAGCCTCGTTGTCGACCTTTGCGTTGTTGAGCATTTGCTCCATGAGCTTCATAGCCTCGGTCATGTTCTCGCCGAGACCGCTGAGCGATACGGTCATAGTAGACCATGTGGGGGTGAAGCTGTATTCGCAGCCAAGCTCGTAGAAACGCTCCTTAACCTCTGCTGCTGACATCGTGCCGGTGCCGAGCAGGTCGAGATAGTCGGTGGCGTAGGGTAGCCACTTGTTAGCCTCCGAACCGAAATCGTACACGAAGTGAAGCTCGAAGAGGTCGTTCTGCGTGTTTTGGATGTAGTAGACCGGCTGCTTCTTCTTTGTAGTAGTGCGAGCGAAGTCCTTGGTGTAGTCGAGGAATACCGGCTCGATAGGCTTCACCTTCGACTCCTTTATCTCCTTCACGAGTGCGCTCTGCAGGTCGCGGTTGGAAGGTATCGGCGTGATAGAGGGCTTCTCAATCTTCTTCTGTGTGGGGTCTTCGCCCTGACGTTTGTAGACGATGGCGTAGCCGTCGGTGAAATGGTGTCGGGCGAAGTCCATGATTTGCTCCTTGGTGATGCCGGCGATGCGGTCGAAGCGTTCCACCTGCGTCTTCCACGGGCGTCCGTAGACGAAGGTGTTGACGAACGACGTTGCGCGACTCTCGTTACTGTCGAGCGAGCGCAGAAATTCGAGCTTCATGTTGTTCTTAACCGAAGGCAGCAACTTGTCGCTGAACTCGCCACGCTTGAGCTTCTCTATTTCTGCGAGCATGATAGCCTTCACCTCGTCGAGTGACTGTCCCTCGTTGGGCTGACCAATCATAATGAACTGCGAGTAGTCGCGCATGTCTATCTTGCCCGACTGCACACCTTGGCAGAGCATCTTCTGGTTTACGTTGATATCGATGAGTCCGGCGTTGCCGTTGGCGAGCATACGGTCTATGACGTCGAGTGTATCAGCCTGCAGCGAAGCCGAGCCGTCCATCTTCCAGCCGAGGAACACGTTCTCTGCCTCCTGTCCGATTACGGTAGTATCAGCCGGAGCCGTGAGGTCCTTCACCGGTGCGAAGTGCGGGTACTTCACCTGCTCACTCTTCTTCCACGAGCCGAAGTACTTGTCGATGGTAGCCATCACAGCCTCCGGGTCGAAGTCGCCCGCCATGCAGATAGCTATGTTGTTCGGCACATAGTAGTGCTTGAAGTAGTTTTTGATATTCGTGATTGATGGGTTCTTCAGATGCTCCTGCGTACCGATAGTGGTCTGTGTGCCGTAGGGGTGAGTAGGGAAGAGTTTCCTGCCGAGTGCAGCCCACTCCTTGTCGAAGTCGCTTGTGAGGTGCATGTTGTACTCCTCGTACACAGCCTCAAGCTCTGTGTGGAAGCCGCGGATGACCATGTTCTGGAAGCGGTCAGCCTGGATGCGTGCCCAGTTGTCCACCTCGTTCGACGGTATGTTCTCCACGTAGCACGTCACGTCGTTGCTTGTATAAGCGTTGGTGCCGTTGGCTCCGATGGCAGCCATCAGCTTGTCGTACTCGTTCGGGATGAAATACTGCGCAGCAATCTGCGACACCGAATCGATCTCGTGATAGAGCTGTCGGCGTTTTTCGGGGTCGGTCACGGTGCGATAGTGCTCGTATCGGCGTTCGATGTCGTCGAGATAGGGTTGCTCCTTCGCTGCGTCTGTGGTGCCGAAGAGACGTGTTCCCTTGAACATGAGGTGCTCCAGGTAGTGAGCCAAGCCCGTTGTCTCGGCAGGGTCGTTGCGCGAACCAGTGCGCACAGCCACGTAAGTCTGTATGCGTGGCTGCTCCTTGTTCACAGAAAGATAAACCTTCAGTCCGTTGGGCAGTGTGTAGATGCGTGTCTGCATCGGGTCGCCCTTCACTGTCTCGTATTCGTATGCCGAGGTAGTAGCCGCTGTTCCCAGTGAGAGTATTGCGGCAATAAGAAAGGATTTGAATTTCATTATTGTTGTTTTGTCTAAAATATTACATATAGAGTTTCTGGTTTTCAAAGTCAACCTCCTTGTCGAGCTGTTCGTTGAAGTTGTTGAACACCTCTTCCTCTACGTCGCCCAGTTCGTATTCTTTTGCGGCATCCTTTTTAATCTCGGCAATCCATGCACGTCGTGCCGTGACGTAGTCGCGCTTCACTCGTTCCACGTTCTCCTCGTTCAGCTCTGAGAAGCCGTAGTAGTCCATAATCATCCGATACGACCACGCCCAGCGGTATTCGGAATAGTTGGCGTTTATCTCCTCAAATCGCTCGGCAATATCCTCGGTGGTGTCAATCTCGCCCGAGAGAATATCGTCTACGAGGTGCTGTTCCTCCGACACGGGCAGCAACAGTCCCGACAGGTCTGTCCATGGTCCGATGCCCACGTTCGTTGTCGGCTCCATCGGTGCATGACGTTTGAGCACCGCTCCCATGTATATGCGCAGTGCGATGTCGTAGTATTTGATGCCTTTGCGCAGCGATGAGTTTTTGATGACATACCCATGATAGTTGTACGTCGGCACATCTTCGCCAGATGCGTTGCGCAGATTTTCCAGTATCTTCTTTCCGCGCAGTATCTCGCCCACGGTGAACGGCGAGAGCCAGTCGAAGTTGACAATGCTTTTGCGTGCGCCGTTTGGTCGCATGTCGCGTTTCGGCCATTTGCGTATGTCGCGGTACAGTCCCACGGTTGTCAGGTTGCGTCCTGGCACCAGGTACATGGTGTCGTTGTATGCTATAAGATACGAGAAGGGTAGCGAGCGTGTGTCGGGGTGGTACATCAGTTTGCCGAAGCACACGGAGAAGGCACCGATATGCGCCGGCATCAGTATGTATGCACCGCTGGCAGTCTTCGATCCGCGTTCGAGCGTTCCGTAGTGCATCGGTCCCATCTTGTAGGCATGGTTGGAGAAGTTGGTAGCCGAGCCGGCGTTGTAGAACGAGAACTGTCCGCCGATGAGTAGTGAGCTCTTGTGATGCGAAGCGGTGAACGGACCGCAGAACGCTGCGCATGCCTCTCCGTTCGCCATGTACGAGTTGGCGAAGAACACGCTGCCTGCTGCGGTGAAGCCGTTGCTCAATTTGCATGCTTCGCCAACGAAGCAGTCCTGCATCTTCACGCTGTTGGTTATAGCCGAGCCGTTGCTGATGATTGAGTTCTCGCAGATTACTCCTGTACCGATGTACACCGATGCATCGCTGTTGCTCATCAGGGTGCAGTCGCTGAGTCGTGCTGCGCCCGCTATCTCGCAGTCGTCGTAGACAACGGTATTCGTAATCTCCTTAGTGTTCACAATCTTCACTCGGTTACCGATGGTTGCCATATCTGGCGAAGTGCGTTCTATCTCTTCGCGTATCAGTCGGCGTATGGCATCCTTCAGCTGTCGGTTGTGGAAGTGTTTGACCATAAGTGCTGCAATCTGGCTTGTCAGTCCGTGGAAGAGTATAATGTTTCCGTCGCCCACCTCGTTGAGCACCGATATCAAGTTGCCTTCTCCGTATGTTGCACCGTCGGTTGTTTCCATAGTGCATACATTGGATATGATGCAATCGTCGCCAATGACATAGTTGTTAATGTATCCCGAAATGTTTTCTATGAGACAGTTGTTACCAATGGTTACGTTGCGCAGTGTGGCGTTGTTCACGCCTGCGTGTTTCATGAAGCCGCGGCTCACCTCCACGTTGTTTGTGAATGCTCCGAGGCGTATATCGCCGTAGAACATTACGCCGTGGAAGAAGCGAGGCTCGAAATCTTCGCTCACCTCAATGCGTTGCCAGTCTTCTGCCCAGCAGCTGTTGGCTTGTAGAGTCGAGATTTCGTTTTCGGTTAAGTTGCGATATATCATGTGCTTTTGGTGTTGAGATGTTGTTATGTTGAGGTGTTGTAAAGATGTTGTTGTGGTGAGATGTTGAGGTGTTGAGATATGATGTTGAGATGTGATGTTGTGGTGTTGTTGTGTTGAGATGTTGAGATATGCATATGTCAACACAACAACATCTCAACACAACAACACCTTTCTATTCCACATCCATATACAGGAAGTCGTTGTACGGATACTTCTGCACGTGCAGCTCGCGCACCTTACGGTATATTGTCTCGCGGAACTCGTCGATGTTCAGTTTCTCCTTAGCCGAGATGAACATACAGTTCTCGCCGAGTCGTGCCATCCATGTGCGCTTCAGCTCGTCGAGCGTGATGTTCTCCTTCGTCATCGGCGTGAGGTCGTCCTCCTCCTTCTCGGTCCACGTGTAGTTGTCAATCTTGTTGAACACAATCATCGACGGTTTGTCGGCGCATCCCAACTCCTTCAGCGTGTTCTCCACGACGCGTATCTGTTCCTCGAAGTCGGGGTGCGAGATGTCTACCACGTGCAGCAGCAGGTCGGCTTCGCGCGTCTCGTCGAGTGTCGACTTGAACGAGTCGACCAAGTCGGTGGGCAATTTGCGTATGAAGCCCACGGTGTCGGCGAGCAGGAACGGCAGGTTGTCTATCACCACCTTGCGCACCGTAGTGTCGAGCGTGGCGAAGAGCTTGTTCTCGGCGAACACCTCGCTCTTTGCGAGCATGTTCATAATGGTCGACTTGCCCACGTTGGTGTATCCCACGAGTGCCACGCGTATGGTACGTCCGCGGTTCTTGCGTTGAGTGCTCATCTGCTTGTCAATCTCCACGAGTCGCTGCTTGAGCAGTGTTATGCGGTTGAGGATGATACGGCGGTCCATCTCGAGCTGCGTCTCACCAGGTCCGCGCAGACCCACAGAACCCTTGCCGCCACCCGAGCCCGAGCCGCCGCCCTGGCGTTCGAGGTGAGTCCACAGACGCTGCAGACGCGGAAGCATATAGCGATACTGCGCCAGCTCCACCTGCGTCTTTGCCGCAGCCGTCTGCGCGCGCATGGCGAAGATGTCGAGGATGAGCGATGTGCGGTCGAGGATTTTCACCTGCAGCACTTTCTCTATGTTGCGCATCTGCTTTGCCGAGAGTTCGTCGTCGAAGATGACCATGCCGACGGGGCGTTCAGCGTCCTCCTCAGCCTCGATGTATGCGCGTATCTCCTCCAGCTTACCCGTACCCACGTACGTCACCGAGCTTGGTCCGCCCACGCGCTGTGTGAAGCGCTTCACGGTTACGGCACCTGCGGTGTCGGCAAGGAACTCCAGCTCGTCGAGATATTCTTTTGTCTTTGCCTCGTCCTGTTCCTTGGTTATAAGACCTACGAGTATGGCTGTCTCAGCCTTTACTTCTGATATTACAAATTCTTTCATTCCAAAGATATAAAGTTATAGTATGGGGTGTGTAGCTTTAATCATTCGCAAAATTAACTAAAAAACTTCATTCCACCTATTATATATATCAATAATTCGCGCTTTTAAGTAGGTTTCCGCATTGTTTTGTCCAATAAAACCTCACGAAAAGTCATCGTCACCCGACCGCAATCTGATCGGGTGGCGAACGGAATCTGATCGGGTGGCGGACGGAATCTGATCGGGCGGCGGACGGAATCTGATCGGGTGGCGGACGGAATCCGATTGGGTGGCGGACGCGAACGGTGGAGAAAACAGAGGGTTTATGCGGTAAAAGTAGGGAAACTATCAGTTTCAGGAGGAATAATTACGAATTGACAATTACTAATTCAAGCGGTTACTATTTGTAAGCAAATTGTGGTTGTTTGTTTAAAAAATACGATTTTTAAGGTTGGATGGATAATAATGTGTATATTTGCAGAGGTAAAAGAGAGTTATATTATCATGAAGTTAAACTAAAAGCAACAAGACTATGAAAGCAAGACGATTGCAGGCGTTGCTTGCGTTGCTGTTGTTGTCACCATCGTTGGCTACGTATGCCGATGATACCGACACTACACCGCGTCAAGCACTCGTTTTAAAGTTTGTTGATGACGGCACGGCAAGCTTCTTCCTTGCCGATCAGCCCGAAGTTGGTTTCGCCGATGGCAAACTGACTGTGACATCTGTAGGGGTTACGACCGACTATGAACAGTCGGCTGTAGCCGAGTTCTATTTCGACTACGTTGTGCCCACCGCCATTGCGGGCACCGAGAGCAAGACATTCTCGCTGACGTACACCGACAACCGTACTGTGACGGTGGGTGGCACAAAGGCGAAAACTGCCACGCTCTACGCTGCCGACGGCACACTTGTGGCGCGCAAAAGCGTAGTAGAGGGAGCTGTGAGTGTGAGCCTCGACAGCTGCAAGCCCGGAGTTTATGTGCTCACATTGGAGAACGAACACACATTTAAATTAATCAAACGATGAAAAAATCTATACTCTTTATAACACTTCTTCTTTCTGTACTTGCGCTACCCACAGCAGCGCAGAAGTCTTTCGTAAAGAACTCGCCGCGCTTCTCTGCGCCAGCTAAGGCAGACGAAGTCAAGACCCTCGCTATGAGTCACGTCGTAGCTTCGTATTACACCGCAGCTTCTGAGGCTACCAACAACTGCGACAACTACTATCTCGTAGTTTCGGACAAGACAAACGCAGTGTTCAACTCGGCTGAAGGCACCATCGTGGCTACCAACGCCAACGTGGCAGCCATCGACTTGTATGCTCCGGCTGGCACAGGCACCGAACTGCCCGAGGGAACATTCAAGGCAGGCGAGGGCAGTCTGTATTACGATGCCGACTACTCTTACACCACTAAGTACGGACTCAGCGGCAAACCCGGTAAGGAATACGCACTGAAGGGCGACGTGACGGTGAAGAAGGGCGCCGACAACTTGTATACCGTGACCTTCGCCGACGCTAACGGCGTGCAGTACACGTACACCGGCACACTCAGTTTCGTAGATATGAACACCGGCACGACGGTATATCCGCAGATACCTACCGACGTGAACACGACGTTCACAGGCGGTATGGCTTACTATCACGGCAACCTGATGGAGTCGAACACTGGCAATATATACATCAACCTCTTCGACTGCGACTTCGACCCGGAGACAGGCAACATGAAGGGCACGGGATTTAACCTTGCCATCTGCGCCTTCAACCGTCTCTTCGGCGACCCGAAACAGGCTACAATCATACCGGGCACATACACTATGGCGCGCAACTTCAAGAGCGAAACCTATTTCCCTGGTATGGAGATTGACTACAACGGCATGACCGTACTCATGGGTACATACATCAAACGTCGCAAGACCGTAACCGGATCAGATTCCGACTACGACTATGCTTACATCACCGACGGCACGGTCGTAATCACTGAGGGCGACGAGGAAGGTACATTCAACTTCACCGTGGATTGTACTACCGACCGCGGACACAAGGTGACGGGCACGGCGAAGAACATCAAGTTCAACATCGTGGACGTGTCGGACGACAAGGAAAAGTACGTAGAGTCGAACCTCGACCGCGACGTGCAGCTCAATCTCGACTACATAAAGAAGGCACGCGTCTACTTCCTCGGCAACCAGAACGGCGTGAACATCTTCACCGTCGACCTCGGTTCGCCAAGCGGTAAGGACGGCGACGAAGGCGACTTGCTCCGTATGGAGTTCCAGACAAAGCCTGGCACAGCCTATCTGCCTTCAGGCACATACGAACTGATGGAGAACGACCACCAGTGGACTAACCTCTATGCGCCTTACAAGATGACACGTGGCTACTTCGACAACGTCGGCGGACGCACCGGCACACGCTATGAACACTTCGAGAAGGGACGCTACTGCGTAGTGGACAGCTTCGCCTTCGTCTATAGTGGACGTGTAGGCGTGGAGCAGTTGGCTAACGAGGAATATAAGTTCACCATCGAGCTGGCTGACGGCAAGGGCTATCAGATTAAGGGTGAGTGGAGTGGTCCGGTAGAACTCAACTACGACCTGTCGACAGGTCTGGACAAGGTGAGTGGCGATGAGGCTGCCACAGTGAAACTCGTCGGCAATACACTCCTCGTAGAAGGCGCAGCCAGGGGCGAGCGTCTCGCTGTATACACCGTAGGCGGACAGCACGTGCTCGCAGCCGACGCAACAAAACCGGTAGACGTATCGTCGCTGCATAGTGGCGTTTACGTTGTGAGAACATCAAATGGAGTTATAACAAAAATAGTAAAGCGATGAAAAAGACTGTATTGACAATGTTGTGCCTCATGGCGATGAGTGCCAGTTACGCACAGACAACAAAGAGAATAATGACCGTTCAGCAGAAGGACGGCACAAAAGTAGAGTATAAGGTGGACAATGTGGAGCGCGTGAGCTTCTCGGAGCGCACATACGCCGAGCTTGCCAACCAATGGGCGTTCAACGAAGAAGTAAATCCGGTGAACACGGTATTGTTTGCAGAGAGCGGTGAAAATAGTCTTTTTGCTATTCATACTGCTGAGAATGTCGCGAGCAACCTTGTTCCTGATATTACGATTGAACTCCCTACATCTTTAATAGGACAAGATGTAGACCTTGCTACTGCGGAAGGGGTTGTGTTGAGATACAAAGAACGCGAACTCAAGAAGGGTACGGTTAAGGTGAAGTTCGACAAGTTTAAGAAGAACGTTACAATCTCTGTTGAGGCAGAAGAAGGTGGTGACGAAGTTCGTTGTGAGTACATGGGTGCTTTCGGACGCATTTATCTTGTTGAAAACAGCATAAAGGTTAGTGTTCCTGAGCAGGCTGTTGCTCACTCAAAGGTGGCTTCCGCTTTCTGTGTACAACCAAAAGCGACGGGCGAACCAACTAACTTCGCCTTCGCTGACGTAGCGGCTACGGCTCCAGCCGACTTTCTCAATGCCAACGTTGCAGTATGGTTCAGCGTTTCGGCTGCCAAACTCTACAACGGAACGATTGATATGGCTACAGACGCAGACAGCTACACCTTCCGCTATATCGACTACGCTACACGCACCGTATATGATAAGGTGAAGTCGGGCACCATCACCACCGCACAGGGCTACAACGGACAGACATACGTGAGCCTCGAAGCAGTGCTTGAGGACGGCAAAACTGTAAGCCTCTCTTACTTCGGTGCGTTGACTAATACAGAGTCGCTCGACGAGATAATACCGTCGGTAGTGGCAGAGAACGAGTATAAGTACTACAACGCTGACGGCGAGCTCTCCATTACACGACAGCTCGGCACATCGTACATGAAGGAGTACAAGGGCAACTTCACATTCTACCTTATCCCCGAAGGCGACGGCAAGACTTCTTCGGACAGAGTGGAGGTGAAGGTAGGCAGCGACCTTGTCAACGCAGGCGAGATAGATCTTGCTAACATCGGTCAGGAGAAGATTGTAGACATCAAGTACAACGCTGGCAGCATCCAGCTGCAGTCGTATGCAGCCGGTCACGGCTATGGCAATATGCCTAACAATGGCACGCTCACTGTGAGCAAGGACGAGAACGGCGTGTACGAAATTTTGCTCGACGTAACCAACAAGTATACTAACAGCTATACCACGAACGGTGGCGACAACACACGCATTGTTGTCAACTACAAGGGTGCATTTGAAGCTTATTAATAAAAGGTGGTGAGGTGTTGTGTGTTGAGATGTTGAGATATGATGTTGAGATGTTGACAAATGCAAATCTCACCATCTCAGCATCTCACCATAACAACAATAAACACCACCTCACCATAACAACATTTCATAAAATAAACCAATGAACAAATCAAGAATCCTATTGGCATCGCTGCTCTTCGTGGGCAGTTCGGCTTTCGCACAGAAGCTTTCGCCAAGTACGAGCCTGATGCTTCAGGATATGAGTACACAGAAACATGTGAAGTCGGCAACGGTGAAGAAGGTGGATGCCTTCCTCACCCTTGCTCCGTCAAGTCATAACTCCTCTGTAGACGACTGTCTCAGCCGTCTGGAATCGTTGGGCGTAGAAGTGCGCAACGTAGTGACCGACCGCTTGCTCACCGTCAGTCTGCCCCTCACGGCTGTTGAAGCTGTGGCAGCACTCGACGAGGTGGAGAGCGTGCAGGTAGGCACAGATGTGCGCATGTTGCTTGACGTGGCGCGTAAGGAAACGAAGGTAGACGATTGTCAGTCGACCACCTCCGAACTTGGTGCATACACAGGCAAGGGCGTAGTGGTAGGCATCGTCGACGGCGGATTTCAGTATTCGCACATCGCCTTCACCAATCCCGACGGCATCGGCACACGCATCGCACGCGTATGGGATCAGAACGCAAAGGGCGGAAAGTCGCCATCTAAGTTTGGCTATGGCAGCGAGTACACAACCTTCGACGAGATGCGTGCCGTCAACTACGACATCTCCTCAACATTCCACGGCTCGCACGTGGCAGGCATAGCAGCCGGCGGCGACCGCACGACATCCTACTATGGTGTTGCGCCCGAAGCCGAACTCGTGTTCGTGAGCTTCGGTTCGAGCAATGTGAACATCACCGACGGCATACAGTACTGCTTCGACTACGCCGAGAGCGTGGGCAAGCCCTGCGTCGTGAACATCAGTCTGGGTTCGCACCTCGGTCCGCACGACGGCACATCAGCCACCGACCAAGCATTCGCGGCAATGACCGGTCCGGGCAGAATTATCGTCGGTGCTGCAGGCAACGAGGGCAGCACGGCGTTGCACGTGTCGAAAGACCTTGAGGATGGCGATACATCGCTCAAGACGATGATTGGCTTCAGCGAGAATGCCACCACAAAGCAGGCTTACGTAGACATATGGAGCAGCAAGGGTGCACCGCTGACGGTGAAGGCGGTGGTTGTTGACGCATTGAAGGGCAAGGTGATGTACGAGTCGCCAGCCGTAGCGTCCGACGGCGAGACCGACGTGAAGTACACCTTCCCCGATGGCAGCGGAGTGGTGTCGACGGTGCAGATGGCTCTGCAGAAGAACCCTGACAACGAGCGCACGGAGGTGCTCCTCATGTGTCGCGCTACGAGCATCGCCGAGAACCGCAAGATAGGTATCGTCGCAACGAGCGATGCCGGCACGTCTATACATATGTGGAACAATGCTACCGAAGGCTACTTCCTCGATGGAGGCAAGCGCGGCTGGACAGAGGGCGATACCGACTGCACGGTTGGCGAGCTTGGCGGTGTGAGCGAAAACGTCATCAGCGTCGGCTCGTACAACACGAAGATGGATTACACCACGCTCAGTGGCAATCTCTACGGCATCAATACCGAACTGGTAGGCGGCAAAGGACAGCTCTCGTTGTTCTCAAGCCACGGCCCTACACTCGACGGACGTACCAAACCCGACGTGACGGCTCCTGGCTGTCTGCTCATCTCCGCCACATCCAAGTATTATGCAAGCTTCAGTGCTTCGACGTGCGCCGTGAAGAGTGGCGACGACTACTACGATGCCAATATGGGTACGTCAATGGCTTCGCCCGTCGTTACCGGCACCGTAGCTCTCTGGCTTCAGGCTAACCCCAACCTTTCGCCGGCTGACGTGCGCGATATTCTGAACAAGACCGCACGCCACGACACCTATACGGGTAGTGCAGAGAAGTCGGATCGCAACAGTTGGGGTGCGGGTAAGCTTGACGCTTTCGAGGGATTAAAACTCGCACGTGAGACAACCGGCATCAGTGACACACAAGTTGGCGAGCAGATGTTCAGCATCACTACCAATCGCATGGCACGCACCGTACAGTGTTTCTTCGGTTCGGAAGGAACGGCTCGCGTGACAGTGTACAACGCACTCGGTCAGCAGCTCTACGCTAAGCAGCTCGCTGTGAGCGGTGAGACACTCGACCTCAAGCAACTCGGCAACGGCGTGTTCGTTGTGAAGATGCAGCAGGGCGGCACTGAGAAGTCGGTAAAAATAGCATTATAAATATTTACAGAAGTTTCGCAAATGGGTGAAACTTCTGTTTTTTTTATCCCTACAGAACCATTATTCGGGATTTTTATATATATTTGTAGCCAAATACTTAATTTTAAATAACATAAGATTATGCCTACAATCAAAAGAAAAGTCTTTACGCTTGGTTGTCTGCTCACTTTAGCTTCCGCACCCTTTGTGCAGACGGTAGCGCAGACCGGTCAGTATGTTTACGATGTGCAGGACGGCGAGGCTGACATATTCGGTCAGTTGCGCTATGAGAAGAATGTGAACGGCACCGGATTTGTGAAGTTTAATACAGCCAATCCGAATACCCACAAGTGGGTGCGCGACTATGGTTATAAGGCAGGAGTGACACCTATCACTACAGCCGGCACGTATGTAGGCAACGAGTATTATGCCTACGAGACCACGCTCTACGAGAATACACTCATGCCACGCGCCATCAGTGTGGTGGATGTGAACACGGGCGAGTACACCGCCAAGCGCGAGATAGTGAACTCTACAACCGAGGCACCGCTTATCCTCGACGAGATGACATACGACCCGAAGACGAACCGCATCTTCGCACTGCACTATGACACATCTGTGAACAAGTCGTACCTCTACGAAATCGACCGCACCACACTCGAACTTTCGCTTGTAGCTACGCTCAATAACGTGCTCCTATACACGCTCGCAGCTGACAACGGTAGTCTGTACGCTGTGCGCAAGGGCGGCATGAAGAGCTACCTCAGCAAGATTGAGATAAGCAGTATCAATAAGACTGCGAAGACCTGCGAGTACAAGGATATGGGCAATACCAACGTGTATCTCGGCGACTACAGTCAGACGATGGAGTTTGACAAGACCACCCACCGCTTGTGGTGGATGGCGCAGACCTCCGATGGCAATGCCTACCTCGTAGAGCTCGACCCGAAGACGGGTGCCTCGCTTAAGAAGGAGTTTATGGACAACGAGATGCAGCTCCTCGGCATGGGCATACCGTACCAGTATGTAGCCGATGGTGCTCCGTCGTATCCGCGTGGCTTTAAAGCTGTGGCAGATGCTAAGGGCGCACTCTCAGCACAGCTCTCGTGGACAACGCCAAGCGTGAACTATCTTGGTGCGGCACTAACAGGACTTACCGGCACAAAGGTGTATCGCAACAATCAGCTCGTGTACACCTCAACCGAGACAACGCAGGGCAAAGCCGTGGCATGGACAGACAAGCCTGCGACGGATGGCTACTATATATATAAGGTAGTGCCGTACAATGCTGCGGGCGACGGCGTGTACAAGGAGTTTGCTGCATACGTGGGCGAAGACCTGCCAGGCGAGCCACAGAACGTGACGCTCACCACGCACGGTGGCAACGCCGAGATAACATGGGCAGCACCGGCAAAGGGTAAGCATGGCGGATATTTTGATAATACTACATTGAAGTATAACGTGGTGCGTATGCCAGACAATAAAGTGGTTGTGGAAGGTACTACATCGCTGCGTGCAACGGATGCGGTCAGCGTGCAGAAGGGCTACAGCTACGTCATCACGGCTGTGAACAAGAAGGGCGTGGGTGCTTCGGCTACGTCGAAGACGCTGAGCTTCGGACCGGAGGACAGCGTGCCATTCACTTCGCCGCTCACCACGCAGGACGATTTCGACCGCTGGGTGACTGTAGACAAGAACAACGACGGTAATACATGGACGTTCTACACTCCGACGCAGACTACTACATACGATCGCACGGACAAGAATGCCGACGATTGGCTCTACACGCCTGCGCTGAAGTTCGAGAAGGGTAAGACATATCAGGTACGCTACACCTACTCGTCAGCCAACTGGGTGACTCCCGATAAGCACGAACAGGTGATGGAGCAGATGAAGGTATGGTTCTGTTCGGAACCGATAGCTACCGGTGCGACCAAACTCATAAAGGAGACGGGCGAGTTCCATACCGCATCGAACATCTTCCTCTACGGCAAGGACAACTTCCAACCAGAGGCAACAGGTTCTGCACGCATCGCCTTCCAGGCATGTAGCGAAGCTAATCATGGACAGATTTATCTGAAGGATGTGTCCATACGAGAGTATAGCACGAAGGACATCAGCGTGCAGGCACTCACCGGTTCGCAGCTCGTGAACAGCCAAAGTCAGCAGACGTTCACCGTAGACGTGCGCAACGAAGGTTCGGCAATGGTAGCCGACTATCGCGTACTGCTGCTCAACGCCGACAACAACGAAGTGCTCGGCGAGGCAAAGGGCAAGAGTGTGGCACCAGATAAGACGGTAGAAGTGGCAGTCAACTGGGTGCCAGGAGCAGAGGGCACTATAAAGGTAGTGGCTAAGGTGGAGCTTGCTGGCGATACATACCCGGCAGATAACGTTCTGGCAACACCGTTAGAGGTGAAGGTATCGGCTGCAGATGCCGACAAGTGGCTCACACTGAACCAAGACAATAGCTGGGGATGGCGTTTCCCATTCTTTATGCTCGACCCATACTCGCAGTGTCAAGCACTCTTCCTTGAGAAGGAGATGCAGAAGAAGGGCATCGAGATAACAGGTGTGCGCTTCCTCTACAACGGCAAGAATGCGGAGGCTTATACCTTCCCGACACGCATCAGCATCAAGTCGACCACACGCACCGATATGCTCGATGAGGATGGTGGCGACGCAGTGTTCGACGAGGACGGATTCACAACAGTCTTCGACGGCAATATCACTATTCAAGGCAATGCCAACGACTTGGAACTGGTTGTTAATTTCACAACACCATATAAGTACGAGGGAGGTAACGTTATAATGAAGTTCGAGTGTCCGCTCGGCACTGGATACATTAAGGATAGCACGAAGCATCCCGACTGGCACATGATGGAGACGGAAGGTAATCCACATGTTGCCTATTGCAGTGGTGAGAATGAAGATGCTAACGTATGGGGCGAACAGCTGATACCATTCATCAGCATAGCTTATAAGGACAATGGTGCTGCAGGCATCTTCACCGTTGGTGGTGATAAGACGAGCGTGACACGCTCAGGCGACATGTTGCTCTTCGACGAGCGTGCAGATGAGGCTTGTTTGTACAATACAACTGGCGCACTCGTGCTGAGCGCACGTGAAGTTAATGCGCTTAGCACAGCCGGATTGACAAAGGGCATCTATGTACTGAAGCTCACCAAGGGTGGCGCGGTGCGTTGCTTGAAGGTCAAGCTTTGAGTTTTGAATTAAAAACAACAGGCGTTATTTCGTATTATCAACTATTTTCTGTAAATTTGCAAATCGAATAACTAAAACAGTTCAGAAATAAATAATAAAACAATTATGATAGACGTAAAAGAAACATTGAACGGCGCAGAAGAGCGCATGGAAATGGCTGCTATGTACTTGGAAGAGCAGTTGGCACGTATCCGTGCCGGACGCGCCAACGTGGCAATCCTCGATGGTGTACGCGTGAGCTCATGGGGCTCTATGGTGCCATTGAACCAGGTGGCTAACGTTACGGTGCCTGATCCACGCACTATCGCTATCCGTCCTTTCGACAAGAAGCAGATTCGCGACATCGAGAAGGCAATCATGGACAGTGATGTAGGCATCACTCCTGAGAATAACGGTGAGATTATCCGCCTCGGCATCCCACAGCCTACAGAGGAGCGCCGTAAGGAGCTTGTGAAGCAGTGCAACAAGATTGGCGAGCGCTCTAAGGTGGAGATTCGCAACGCACGTCAGGACACAAAGGATAAGCTCAAGAAGGCTATTAAAGACGGACTGTCTGAAGACCTGGAGAAGGACGCTGAGGGTGAACTTCAGAAGGTACACGACAAGTTCGTGAAGAAAGTTGACGACTTGCTCACTGCTAAGCAGAAGGAAATCATGACGGTGTAAAAGTAAAAAGGTAAAAGAGTAAAAAAGTAAAAAGATAAGAAATAATGATTCATTAAAATGATGTTTTACTCTTTTTACTTTTTTGCTCTTTTTACTCTTTTACCTTTTTACCTTTTTACTTTTAATAGATGCACGGATTAGTAATAAAGAATACAGGCAGCTGGTACACCGTTCGCACTGACGAAGGCCTCGATGTAGACTGCAAGATAAAGGGCAATTTCCGCTTGAAAGGCATACGCAGCACCAATCCGGTAGCTGTGGGCGACATCGTGGATATAGTGCGCAATCAGGAGGGAACGGCGTTTATCACAGCCATTCACGACCGCCGCAACTATATCATACGCAAGTCGCAGAACCTCAGCAAGCAGAGCCACATCATCGCTGCCAACGTCGACCAAGCATTCCTCATCGTTACGGTGAACTATCCGCAGACGAGTACCATCTTCATCGACCGCTTCCTCGCTACGGCGGAGGCATACAGCGTGCCGACAGTGCTGGTGTTCAACAAGACCGATATACTCTCTGACGAGGAGCGACACTACCAGGAGATGATGATGCGTCTGTACGAGACGGTGGGCTATAAGTGTGTTGCCGTGTCTGCCACTACGGGACTGGGCATGGATGCCATTCCGGCGATGCTGAAGGATAAAAAGACACTGCTGAGCGGTAATAGCGGTGTAGGCAAGTCGACCTTCATCAACCACATCCTGCCTGGAGCCAATCTGCGTACATCGGAGATTAGCGATGCGCATAACACGGGTATGCACACCACGACGTTCTCGGAGATGCTCGAACTGCCCGAGGGCGGATATCTTATCGATACTCCGGGTATAAAAGGCTTCGGTACGTTCGATATGGAACCCGAAGAACTGACAAGTTATTTCAAGGATATATTCCACTTCTCGAAGGAGTGTCGCTTCAATAACTGCACGCATACGCACGAACCAGGCTGCGCCGTGCTGAAGGCAGTAGAGGAGCACTACATAGCTGCTTCACGCTATCAGAGCTATCTCTCGATGCTCGAGGATAAAGACGAGAACAAGTATCGCGAAGCATATTAACAACAAAAGGCGTGTCAAAACAAATGACACGCCTTTTGTTATTATTGTTACCATGGTTTAATGACTATGTTTACGTTGCATGGTAATAACGTTCTTTATGCGTTTTACTGCATATCGTAAACCACCTGCATCAGCTTCTTGCCCAATGCGTCAGCCTCTTCCATTGTTGCAGCTTCGCTGTACACGCGGATGATAGGCTCGGTGTTCGACTTGCGCAGGTGTACCCACTTGTCGGGGAAGTCGATCTTCACGCCGTCGATGTCTGTAATCTTCTCCGATGCATACATCTCCTTCACCTTCTCGAGAATAGCGTCGATGTCGGTAGATGGAGTGAGGTCGATGCGATTCTTTGCGATGAAGTAGTTGGGGAATGTGGCGCGGAGCTCGCTTGCTGTGCACTTCTTGTGAGCCAGTGAAGAGAGGAACAGAGCGATGCCTACAAGGGCGTCGCGACCGTAGTGGCTCTCCGGATAGATTACGCCGCCATTGCCTTCGCCGCCGATAACGGCTCCTACCTCTTTCATCTTTGTCGTAACGTTTACCTCGCCTACAGCGGCAGCTGTGTATGTACCGCCGTGACGCTCTGTAACGTCACGCAGAGCGCGTGTAGAAGAGAGGTTCGACACGGTGTTGCCAGGTGTGTGTTGCAGCACGTAGTCGGCTACGCTTACGAGTGTGTACTCCTCACCGAACATCTCGCCGTTCTCGCAGATGAATGCAAGACGGTCTACGTCTGGGTCTACAACGATGCCGAGGTCGTACTTGCCGCTGCGCATCTCGTCCATGATGCCCTGCAAGTTCTTCTCAAGCGGTTCGGGATTGTGGGCGAAGTCGCCGTTTGCTGTAGAGTTAAGGATGGTATATTCTACGCCGAGTGCCTTCAGCAAGTCGGGTAGGATGATGCCGCCAACGCTGTTGATAGCGTCAACGCACACCTTGAGCTTTGCGTTGCGTATAGCGTCTACGTCAGCCAGCTTGAGGTCGAGTACGCTCTCAATGTGGCGCTGGTTGAACGAGTCGTCACGTGTATATGATCCGAGCGAGTCGACATCGGCATAGTCGAAGTCCTCCTTCTCGGCGATGCTGAGCACCTCGTTGCCATCGTCCTTGGTGAGGAACTCGCCTTCGCTGTTAAGCAACTTCAGTGCGTTCCACTGGCGTGGGTTGTGACTTGCTGTTATGATGATGCCACCGAGTGCGCCCGTCCAGCGCACAGCCAACTCCGTTGTAGGTGTTGTGGCGAGGTCGATGTCTATCACGTCGAGTCCCATACCCATGAGTGTGCCGCAAACCACGTTGCGCACCATATCGCCTGAGATGCGTGCGTCGCGTCCTACAACAATCTTCTTGCGTCCTTCGCCTGTAGCACGACGCTTCATGAGTGTAGCGTAAGCAGTTGTGAACTTAACGATGTCGAGTGGGTTCAGTGTGTCGCCCGTGGGGCCGCCGATAGTTCCGCGGATACCCGAAATAGATTTAATAAGAGTCATGTGGTGTTTTGAATGTTAAGTGTTGATTATCTTCCGAGGGCATAAGTTATCTCGTACAGACAGGGGTAGACATTCTTTGCAGCGTCGCTCTGTCCCTGCGTATGTGGCACGATGAGGCGCACTTTCGCAATTTCTTCACCCTTAGGTATGCGTCCGAGGTTGATGTACGACAATGGTACGAGCCATCCTGATGGTACGGCTTTTGAGCTATACTTGGTGTACATGAGGCTCTCGCCACTGATGAACGATGCTTTGAAGGTGCCCGATGTGTTCTTCACAGTCATCTTGTCCACCTGCCAGTTGTACTGCAGGATGTTTGTGAATTGTAAAGCCGAGTCGCCTTCGAGTATGTTGTACTCCTTGAAACGACACAATACGGTGGCTGTTTCGCCTGGCTTGAGGCTCACACCCTTGCCCTTGCGCACTATCTGCATATATACGCCGTTGCTTTCGAAGAGTACGTACTCGTTCTTCGTGGTGTCGGTGGTGAAGCCCTGCTTTTCAAATTTTGCCTCAGATATCTTTTGTATCTTTTGGTTTGAGATGTATCTGTTTATGGCGTTGCGTTCCTTTTTCTTCAAGTCAGCGTATGTCACGCTGTCGCTACACGAAGCGAGAGTCACGACAGCGAGCAGTGTCATGATGATAAGATTGAGTTTCTTCTTCATTCTTGTATTTCTGTTTGTTATTGGTTATTGTCGTTTTCTTACTTGTCCTTGTCGTCGTCCGCTTGTACCTTCCTGCTCTTGGGCAGCGGTCCCCATCCGGTGAGCGCACCCTCGTAGTAGGCGAACGCCTCTCTCACCACCTTCTCGGCTTCGGCGAGCGGGCAGTTGAGTCGTCCGCCGCTTGCGTTGAGGTGTCCGCCTCCATTGAAGAAGTCCTCCGCCATCTTGTTGCATGGGAAGTTGCCCACCGAGCGTAGGCTCACCCAGATGAGGTTATCGCGGCGGTCGTCTTCGCGTAGCGACACAGAGAGCTTCATACCCTTGATGCGCAGCGGTTCGTTGACGAGTCCTTCAGCGTCGCCCTTGATAAAGTGGAAGTCGCGCATATCGCGTCTTGAGATGGTGAAGTAAGATGCGTGAAGGTCTGAGAAGACGTTCAGCTTCTGACTCATCAGATAGCCACGCAGACGTATTGCCCACTGACTGAAGTTGTTGAACACGTTGCGGTATATGCGATCCTTGTCGATGCCTTTGGTGAGCAGCTGACTGATGATGAAGAATATCTCGGGCTGTGTGGAGTTGTAAGTGAAGCCGCCCGTGTCGGTCATCATGCCGCAGTAGATATTTACGGCGCACTCTTTCGACATCTCCTCGAACTTGCCCAGCTGCCAGATGATGCGGAACACGAGCTCCGATGTGCTCGACATGTTCGGGTGCGACACGGTGAGTATGGTTTCCATTCGTGGATTGAGATGATGGTCGATCATCACCTTCTTGGCTGGCGAAGCGTCGAGCGCATCCTTCATCTCGTCCACGCGGTCGCTGCCGTTGAAGTCGAGACAGAATACGAGGTCGGCGTTCTGCAATAGAGTGGTGGCTTGTTCTGTATGTTTGTCGTAGCGCACAATACTGTTCGCCCCGGGCATCCACTGCAAGAAGTCGGGATAGGCATCGGGCGCAACTATTGTTGATGCTTTGCCGTAAGAAGACAAGAAGTTAGCCCAACCGAGTGATGATCCGAGAGCATCACCATCGGGCGACTTGTGGCAGCAAATCACTATGTTCTGTGCGTTTTCTATTATTTCGTTCAGAGTCTGAACCTCTGAATTCGATAGTATATTTATGTTCATATCCATTTAGATGCAAAGGTATTAAAAAATCATGGATATGAACATAAATAAAGTCTTACATTAGTTCTAATTAAATGTTTTTTGCATATTGCGCCATAAAGTGCTTTGCCCATTCGGTGCGGAGCAGCAGGCGTTCGAGTATGAGCAGTGCTACGATGGTTGTGAGTATGCCCAGCAGCACGTCGATGATGTAGTGGTGTGTGGAGTAAACCGCTGTCCACCAGATGCCCATACAGATGAATGCGAATATGCCGATGCAGAGTTTGTGCTGACGACTTATTATGGCGTAGATTGTAGCTACGAGCATATATGCGGCGTGCAGCGAGGGTACGGCAGCGAACACGTTCGAGTTGTTGCAGTAGATGGAGTGGAACACAGGCGCACCGACAAGCGTGTCGAAACGTCCGAGTCCGGCTACGCTGCCCGGCGTGTTAAGCACGGGTGTGAAGCCATGCTCCAGTACGTACCATGGTGGAGCGGCTGGGTGTATGTAATAGCCCACGAAGCCCACGAGGTTGACGAACAGGAAGGCGAGCGAGAAGCGCAGGTACATCTCGCGTTTGCCTTTCAGGTAGAGGTATATGGCGAAGCCCAATGGTACCGGCACCCAGCACAGATAGAAGAAGCCAGCCATGAAGTCGGCGAAGGCGCAGTTGTGCAGGTTGAACCACTCGCCCGGGATTAGTGTACCTGTGGCTGTCGTGATGCCGAAGAGCGACTTCTCGGCCTCGTAGATGCCGCGTGTGTCGATGGGGTTCACCTCGTAGTTGGGCAGAAGGCGCATACCGTCGTAGCTGCACGCGAACACAAGCCATGGCGTGAGTGCCAAGGCGAGCTTGCGGGTGGGCTTGATGGCAACGAGGATTGCCCAAATGATGATTAGCTTTATGCTGAACATGGTTGGTTTTATTTGTTGTTATCCTTTGCGTTGAGCACCTTGTAGCAGTGGATGACGCGCCAGAAGGCAGTGATGTTGGCGAGTACGGCGATGATAATCATCGGCACCACGAGCACCCACACATTGGCGCATACGCCGCAGAAGATGGCTCCGACTGCCGTTACCACTACTCGCTCAGGGCGCTGCATAAGACCCACCTTGCACTCTATGTCCAAGCCCTCGGCACGAGCGCGTACATAGCTCACCATCACCGAGCCTACCATTGCTGCGAACGTAACTACGCCTGCCCATTCCCATTCGTTCTGCTGCATCAGCAAGTAGTAGCAGATGCCGAAGAGTGTGCAAAGCTCGCTATAGCGGTCGAGCGTAGAGTCCCAAAGGGCACCGAACGTCGACGACATACCGCCCATACGAGCCAGTCTGCCGTCCATCATGTCGAACAGGCCGGCGAAGAGTATTACGCCACCAGCCCATCCAATCCATGCGAAAGCCTCTGTCTCTGCGACCTCGGCAGCGTAGATGAACATAGCCGTAGCTACGAGGTTGAGCACAAAGCCTGTTGTGGTGATGAAGTTGGGAGTAATGCCAATCTTTATCATGCCTTTAATGATAGGGTTGATAATGACATAGATAACCTTTTGCAAGAAATCCCTGTAGTTCATATTCTTTTATTTTTTTTGTTTTAAATGTTTGTTATTTCTTTATATAAAGTATTCTATTCGTTCGCATGATTGGCGCGGAATACGAATGTGCGTTGTAGATGATAGTTCCAAAACACTGCTACAAAAGCAGCCACGATGGTTTTCGATATGATGTAGTTGACTCCGCTTAACTCTGTCAGATGCCATGTTCCGAAGGTGTTCAGCACGATGCTGCCTATCCATACGAACAGATAGCGCATCGCCATGTACTTCTTCTTCATTCCTGTTGCGTGGAACACCCAACGATAGTTGATGCCGCAGTTGGTGATGCCGCCACACACAGCACCGATAAACGTAGAGTAGCCGTACCACACGCCCGCAAAGCTTGTAAGTATCAGCGTTATGCCGAAGTCCACTGCCGATGCTACCCATGCTGAGCATTGCGCTTTGCCAAACATGATTGCTTTTTCTTTTGTATTATTCATCGGTGGGCGTACTTAAATTAAGAAGATATTATTTATATATTATTAATGTGTAAATATCGTATATATGTTGCGTTGTGACGCAATAGTATGCAAAATTAGTAGAAAAATATTAAAAGGCAAAAAGTTTTCTTGCCTTTTTTAATAATTATATATAACTTTGCAAGATGAAACGGCTATAGGTTTGTAAATGCTTTATATAGTGGTGTTTATGACCATTTTCTTTGAACAATAGGATAAATATATACAAAGTAGTAAGGTGAAGAGGTTTTTTAGTATTACATTTCTTTTATTGGCTTTGGTGATTTCGGTCAAAGCCCAGATTACAGGCGAAATTTACGACTCCGATGGTTATCCGATACCATTGGCAAGTGCTATATATAAGGGGCATCATGTGGCAGAAGCGAGCGATTTGGACGGTAAGTTCAAGATTGCGCGTCATAATGGTTGGGAGTTGACATTTAGTTCGGTAGGCTTTCAGCCGCAGACCATCAAGGTGACGCCCAGCACCCCGTCGCACCTGAAGATTGTGTTGAAGGAGGATGCGCACAGCCTTGGCGAAGTGGTCATCAAGCAGAAGCGCGAGCGCTATTCGCGTAAGAACAACCCGGCGGTGGAACTGATGAAGCGCGTCATCGCTGCCAAGAAGCGCAGCCACCTGGACAACTACGACTACTATCAGTACAATAAATATCAGAAGATAACCTTCTCGCTCAACGATATAAAGCCTGCCGACCTCGATTCGGGCAAGTTCTTCAAGAAGCGTGCCTACGTGAAGGATCAGATAGAGACCTCGCCATACAACGGCAAGCTCATCCTGCCGGTGAGCGTTGACGAGACGGTTACTCAGCACATCTACCGCAAGGACCCGAAGGTGGAGAAGGACATCATTAAGGGTCAGCGTTCGGAGGGCGTGAACAACGTTCTTCAGACCGGCGATATACTCAACACACTCCTCAAGGAGGTGTTCACCGACGTGGATATCTACGACGACCACATGCGCCTGTTGCAGTATCAGTTCACGTCGCCAATCGGCGAGACGGCCATCTCGTTCTATCGCTTCTATATACAGGATACGGTGTACGTCGACCGCGACCTCTGCTATCATCTCGAGTTTATACCGAACAACCAGCAGGACTTCGGTTTCCGTGGCGAGCTCTACGTGCTTGCCGACTCAACGCTGCACGTTAAGCGCTGCTCGTTCACGCTTCCGAAGAAGTCGGATGTCAACTTCGTGAACAACATGAAGATCACGCAGGAGTACACAAAGCTGCCCAATGGCGAGTGGGCATTGTCGGTTGACGACATGGCTGCCGAGATGAAGCTGCTCGGAGCCAATATGCTCGTCACCAAAGCCACACGCTACAACGACTACGCCTTCGACGAATTGCCCTCGAAGCTCTTCCGTGGCAAGGCAAAGACCATGCATGAGGCTGACGCTATGATACGCGACGATGAGTTCTGGGCTAAGTACCGCACAGTGGAACTCTCGCACGGCGAGTCGTCGATGAAGGCATTCATCCACCGCATCGAGCAGTCGAAGAACTTCAAATGGATACTCTTCGGTCTGCGTGCTTTCGCCGAGAACTTCGTAGAGACGGGCACGATGCGCAAGAAGTCGATGTTCGACATCGGACCGGTTACCACTATCATATCCAACAACTTCGTCGATAACTGGCGCTTCCGCTTGAGCGGACGCACCACAGCCAACCTCTGCAAGCACCTCTTCTGGAACGGCTACTACGCATACGGTACGAAGTCGAAGAACCACTACTACGGTACGGAGGTGACCTACTCGCTCAACGCCAAGAAGAATGTGCCGTTCGAATTCCCGCAGCGCAACATTATCTTCGAGACAGGCTACGACGTAATGTCGCCTGCCGACAAGTTCCTCATCCATAACAAGGATAATATGTTCATGTCGTTCCGCACGCAGAAGGTAGACCAGATGTACTTCTACAATCGTCAGAAGCTCTCCTTCGTGTACGAGACCGACTGGGGACTCTCGTTCCACACGTCGCTCAAAGCCGAGAGCAACGAGCCGACGGGCGACCTCGCCTTCATCAAGATGCCTGGCGCAACGTTCAACCCAGCCCCCAACGGCAAGGAGTACGTGCGACAGATACGCACCACCGAGGCACGGCTGATGCTGCGCTACTGCCCCGGACAGACCTTCATCAACACTAAGCAGCACCGCTGGCCTGTCAATCTCGACGCACCGGAGTTCTCACTCAGCCACACCACCGGCGTGAAGAACGTGCTCGGCGGTCAGTACAATCTCAACTACACCGAGGCGAAGATATACAAACGCTTCTGGTTGGGCTCGTGGGGATACGTCGACACCCACTTGGACGGAGGCGTACAGTGGAACAAAGTGCCGTTCCCGCTGCTCATCATGCCGCCCGTCAACATCACCTTCCTCGAGTGGGAGGGCACGTTCTCGATGATGAAGAACATGGAGTTCCTCACCGACCGCTATGCCTTTGCGTCAGTGGCGTGGGATATGAACGGCAAGCTGCTCAACCGCATACCGCTCATAAAGAAGCTGAAGTGGCGCGAGTACATCTCCGTAAAGGGCATGTGGGGTTCGCTCACCGATAAGAACAACCCACTCCTGCAGCGCAACCAGAACGACCGGATGCTCTTCCAGTTCCCGAGTGGCGCACGCGAGTTCAGAAACAACGAGCCGTATTGGGAAGTGACGGTAGGTGTGCACAACATCTTCAAGCTGCTCGCCATCGACTACGTCCGCCGTATGAACTATCACGGACCTGGCATAAAGAAGAACGGTGTGCGCTTCGGATTTATGCTTAGCTTCTAACGGGAAAAGGTATTCAGAAGACGCAGTACCATCGGTACAGATACAAAAAAGAGGTTGGCGCAGGATGCTGCCAACCTCAATGAATCGATTTCGTAATAGACGAAATCTCTAAAATGATATCGCAAATATATAGCTTTCCGTCGAACATAGCAAGTTTTTAGGACTAAAAAGTTGGTTTTTTAACAATTCACACCTGTTTGACTGGTTTTAGCCCAACAAAAGTATAGGTATCCGGCACCGAAATATCAACATTCCGATGTCGAAAGTGCTGCGAAAGTCATCGGACACCGAACGCAATCCGATCGGACGGCGAACGGAATCTGATCGGGCGGCGTACGGAATCTGATCGGGTGGCGAACGAAATCCGATTGGGTGGCGGACGGAATCTATGAGAAAAGCTTAACTTGAAACAAACAAAACAATGGGAAGAAACAAATACTCGCAGAGCGAATTTGACGCAATAGCGCGACTTCTGAGTCTGAAAGGTTCAGCCAATCGTGCTAAACAGAAAGAGATACGCCACCAGTTGCGCGTGGGTTACGAGTTCAATATTTCCGACTTCAACGAGCCGGGCAAGGCGTTCGGCTTGAAGGAGCTGCTCGATGCGCGTCAGCGCGGAGCCATCCTTATCCTCGACGACCGCACCATCGCCGACATGAAAGCGAAGCGTCAGCGCGACCGCGAGCGCGACGAGGCGTTGCGCCAGCAGGAAGCCGTGGCTGCAGGCGAGCAGACCGACTGGAAAGAAGCCATGAAGCAATGGGAAGACTGGGAAGCGCAGGAGATTGCGAAGATTGACAAGTGATGGCTCAAGACAATTAGAATACCGCTGCCGCTGAGCGTATCTTGCTTAAAATAGCCTCCATACGATTATCGCGGCGTGCGGTCTGTAGGCTGTATTCGCCCTGCATATTCACAAGCATACATGCCTTTATGCCAAGAGCAGCTTCAATACGTAGAGCATAATCGGTAGTGACGGGGCGTTTGCAGTTGAGGATTTCGTTCAGTACCGTGTACGAGCAGTCTATTATGGAGGCAAATTTGCGTTGTGAGATGCCACGTGCCTCAATCTCGTCTTTTATTATTTCGCCAGGGTGAACTGGGGTTGACGGAACAAGATTGTTCAAAGAGTATATTTTCAGATCTTTCATATCGTTTCTTACTTGTAATGATTACTAATGTCTAACAGATGACATACTTTTATAGTTATGTCCTCTGAGTTGTCGTTTACTATAAATTCCAATCGGTATTGTCGTCCACATCTTACAGAAGAAATGCCTTTTTTGTCGCCCACAAGAACCTCATAGTTTAGCGATTTGAATACATACAAATCCTCAATGCGCTCTGCATTCGCCAATATGACGACTGCTTTCTGATAGCTACGCACAACTTCTGGCTGAAATCGGTGCTTTTTATCATTTGTTTTGCCATTGAAATATAAGTCAGATAAATATTCCTTGTCAAACACTATATTCATGTCGCAAAGGTAATATATTTATTCAATATTCGCAAATCTGCGAATACTTTTTGTTTTATCTGCTACTTTTTTTTCTCGTGCCTGATGTTTTTTGCTATTAACTATCTATCTCTTATGTTTTTTTCTTATATTTGCATAGTATAAGGTATATACCAATTTGTAAAGAACAAAACATAACGAGTTATGAAAAGAACGATAATTGCCACATTCATAGCCATGCTGCTGTTGCCGATGGCAGCAATGGCAGACTCATACACATCGCTTTGGAAGAAATACGACGGCGCGGTGAAGAAGGACCATCCGCAGACGGTGCTGAAAGTGCTTGCGCAGATAAGCGGCAAGGCGGAGAAGGAGCGTGCCTACGGACATCTGCTCAAGGCGCAGGTGGCGCAGCTCGACTGGCTGTCGCAGCTCTCAAGAGACTCTATTCCGGTGGTTGCCGAACGTCTGAAGAGCTGTGGCGATGCTGCCGAGCGTAAGGGCGACCTTGTGCTGGCTGCCGTTTATCAGTCGGTGATGGGCAAGATGTACACCCAGTATCGCTACGCTTTCGACGACGCAAAAGAGCTTGGTGCCGAGTGCTTCCGCCGCTCTATGGAGCATCCCGAGGCGTTGGCTGCGGCTTACTGCACCAGCTATGTGCCGTTCGTCGAGGACGGTGTCGACTCGAAATACTACTACGACGACATGCTCCACATCATTGGCATCGCTGCCGGCGACTACCGCGGTATGCACGACTACTACGCTGCGCACGGCAAGCGCGAGGGAGCCTGTCTCACCGCTCTGCAGATGGTGAAGCAGAAGCACCGCAACGCCCAAGGCACACGCGTGAAGAAGTCGAAGTACATCATGTCGCTCGACTCGCTCATCAACGAGTACAGCGACCTCGTGGTGTGCGGCGAGGTGGCAATAGCCCGCTACGAGTTCATGAAGAACGCCGAGGACGTGACAGCCGAGGAGAAGAACAACTTCATCAACTACGCCCTTACCAAGTGGGGAGCATGGACACGCATGAACATACTGCGCAATGCTCAGCGCAGGCTGACACTGCCGTCCGTTCACGCTATGCTTGACGACGAGATAGCTCTGCCGGGCGTTACACGCAAGGTGATTGTCATGGGGGTGAACAACGTGGGCGAGCTGCGCCTTACGGCAAGCCGACTGGACATCACCGATGCTGATATGTACAACCTCAACAGCGATAAGGACTATGCCCGTTTGCGCCGTCACATCGTAGCCGGCGAAACACCTTCTACAGACGTGCGCCGATATGTCGGACTGCCGGCTTACAAGACTGTGAGCGACACGCTTGAGATTTCCGGACTGCGTTCGGGCTTCTATCTCGTAGAGCTTTCTACCGACAATGTCAACGTTCCGGTTGAACGCTGCCTGCTGCGCGTTTGCAATATATATCCGCTCATAGAGGCTCTGCCCGGCAATCGCTACCGCGTCGCAGTGGTCAACGCCACAACGGGCGAAGCTGTGCCTGGCGCAAAGGTCTCGATGAAATTTGCGAAGGACACAGCCAAGGACATACAGCTTGAGTCGCACTACGAGTGCGACACCAACGGCGAGGTGATTATCGACTTCGGCGACCGCGAGCCAGAGTCTTACTCGATATCAACTGCCGACGAGCCAGCCTTCCCCGTAACGCCTATCAACGACAGGTTCTATTACCGTAAACAGAGTAGCGAGAGGGTAACGACCTCAACCGTCATCTACACCGACCGCAGTATATATCGCCCTGGTCAGACCGTACACGTAGCAGCAATCGCTTATAAGTATTACGGCGACAGTCAGCGTGGCGAAGTGCAGAAGCAGCAGACCATGTCACTCACGCTACGCGATGCCAACCATGAAGAGGTGGCTACGACTACTGTCACGACCGACGAGTACGGCATGGCAGCTGCCGACTTCATCCTGCCGCAGGTCGGAAAAACAGGAACCTATACGTTGTATAGCGATTACGGCGACAGAGCGTACTGCTATTTCACCGTCGAAGAGTATAAGCGCCCGACATTCAGCGTGGAGATAGAACAGCCTGCTGTCGGTTATGCTGCCGGTGACACTGTGCGCCTTGCTGCCACAGCAAAGAGTTTTGCCGGTGTGCCCGTGCAGGGAGCGAAGGTGAGGGTGGAGGTAGTGCGCCTCCCGTCACACTTCTGGCGTTGCAGAACTTATGCCGATATGCCCAACGATTATGAGGTGGCTACTGTTTATACCGACACCTTACAGACTGCGGGCGACGGAGCGTTCACGGTGAATGTGCCTATAACAATGCCCGAACAGTACGATGAGTCGGTAAAGCGATACTTCAATTTCCTTGTTACGGCTTACGTCACAGATGTCTCGGGCGAGACGCAGAGAGCAGAACTGTCGCTCCCATACAGCGACCGCCCCACATTGCTCACCTGCGACGTGCCCGAACAGATACTCGCCGACGACCTGCGCACCATAAAGTTCACGTATCTCAACAACGCCGGCGAACCTATTGACGGCGACGTGACCTATTATATCGACAACGACCGCTACACATGCAAGGCTAACACCGAGGTAGCGTTTGACGGAAAATCGCTCGCGTCGATGCGCCACCGCCTCGTGGCTTATTGCGGAACGGACACCCTGACGCAGTCGTTCGTCACCTTCACGCTGCAAGACCGCCGTGCGCCGATAGAGACACACGACTGGTTCTACGTGTCAGCGCGACAGTTCAAGAGCAAGTCGGCTCCTGTCTTCGTGCAGCTCGGCTCGAGCGACAGCATACAGCACGTTGTCTACACGCTCATTGCGGGCGATAAGATTATAGAGAACGGCAGAGCCGACTTGCGCAACGAGGTGCGCACTCGCGCGATAACATATAAAGAGGAGTGGGGCGACGGCATCACTCTCTCCGTAGCGTGGGTGAAGAACGGCAAGGCATATCTGCATACGGAGCGCATAGAGCGTCCGCAGTCCGACACACACCTCAACATCAAGTGGACAACCTTCCGCGACCGACTCGTACCGGGACAGCGTGAGACCTGGACACTGAACATTACCAATCCCGACGGTACACCGGCAAAGGCGCAACTGATGGCTACGCTCTACGACAAGTCGCTCGATCAGTTGAGTCAGCATAGCTTCAAGTTGAGTCTGCCTACGTATAACCATGTGCCGTGGCTCTCCTGGAAGGCGTACCGCTGCATCAAACTGCTCTTGTATAGCGAGATGCCGATGAAGTTCCTGTACGAACCGTCGATAGACTTCAGCCATTTCTACGACGTTGCGCGCTATATCGGAGCGGAAGAGTTGTGCTGTGTCACACGCTCCGACAACGCGAAGATGTATTCAAAGGCAGCCGTTTTGGAAAAAAGAGAGGCTTCTGATGTAGCAGAGGCAAGTGGCGAAGATACAAAGACAACCACTGCAGAGGTACGTCAGAACTTCAGTGAGACGGCATTCTTCTTCCCCGGACTGCTTACCGACGACAAGGGTAACGTGCAACTGCAGTTCACACTGCCCGAGAGTGTCACCACATGGCAGTTACGCGCCCTCGCTCACGACGAGGCGATGAACAACGGCACAATCAGTGCTACGTCTGTAGCGAAGAAGACCGTTATGGTTCAGCCCAACATGCCGCGCTTCGTACGTCAGGCAGACAAGGGCGTGCTCTCTGCACGTATCTTCAACACTTCCGAAAAGCAGGTCGGTGGCACGGTGCGCCTTGCGTTCCTCAACCCCGAAACCGAAAAGGAGGTATGGCATAATGACGTGAAGTTCATGGTGAAGGCAGGCGAAACATCAGTTGCCGACTTCGCTTTCGATATGTCGAAGATTGAGAACGACGGACTCCTTGTGTGCCGCGTGACGGCATCCGGTCGCGGATTTAGCGACGGCGAACAGCACTACCTGCCCGTTCTGCCCGACAAGGAGGTGGTTACAAACTCGCAGGCGTTCACCATGAACGAACCTGGAAAACTGAATATCGACCTCACAAAGCTCTTCACGGTGTCTGATAAGAGCAACCGACTCACGGTAGAGTACACCAACTCGCCCGAGTGGCTGCTGATACAGACACTGCCGTCGATGACCGCTGTTGAGGGCGACAACGCCATATCGTTGGTATCGTCGTATTTTGCCAATAGCATCAGTAACTTGTTGATGAATTCGTCGGACGCAATACGCAACATGGTCGAGCTTTGGAAAGAGGAGACAACGATTGGCGTAGATGAATTGCCGCTAAAGAGTAAGCTTGAGGGCAATGCCGAACTGAAGCAGACATTGCTCAGCGAGACACCATGGGTGATGGATGCTACACGCGAGACGGAGCAGAAACTGCGACTGATGGACTACTTCGATCCGGCTATAACGTATTTGCGACTCTACGACGACTTCTCACGACTCTCTCGCTTGCAGAACACCGATGGTTCGTTCTCGTGGTGGCAGGGCATGACTGGCTCGCCATACATGACGCAGAGCGTGCTCACAACGCTTGCGCGACTCGATAAGATGATGGGCGTGCAGTCAGAGGTGAAGAGCATGATGGATGCAGCCTTCATCTTCATGGACAAGCATATAGCACAGGAGGTGAAGGCGATGAAGGCAAGCAAGGACGTAAAGAACCTGCGTCCGAGCGAATTGGCTGTGGAGTATCTCTATGCTACGACTCTCGCAAAGCGCGAGCTCAAGGGCATGGTGAAGGACAACGCCAACTATCTCTTGAGGCTGCTCGCTCGGCAGACAGCGCAGTTCTCTATATACGGAAAGAGTGTGGCAGCCGTGGTGCTTGCCGGCAACAACTACCGTGCTGAGGCTGCCGACATGGTGCAGAGCATAAAGGAATATACTGTATATAAGGAGCCAATGGGACGCTACTTCGACACACCGAAGGCACTCTACTCATGGTTCGACTACCGCATTCCGTCGCAGGTGGCTGCTATAGAGGCGTTGCAATCGGTTGCTCCGAACGATGTGCAGACCGTGAACGAGATGAAGCAATGGCTACTGCAGTCGAAGCGTACACAGGCTTGGAACACACCTGTCAACTCTGTGAATGCTGTCTATGCGTTCTTCGGTGGCGATTGCTCGTCGCTCGCTGCCAACAAGCCGATGGCTGTGTTGAAGCTCAACGGTCAGAAACTCGACATGCCGAAGGCTACGGCTGGTTTAGGCTATGTGAAGACCTCCAAGAGTGGCAGCCGGATGAAGACGTTGAGTGTGGAGAAGTCGGCTGAAGGCACGTCGTGGGGCGCAGTATATGCCCAATTTGAGCAGCCTACAGCTGATGTGGCTGACGCTGCGGAGGGCATGAGCGTAGTGCGCGAGGTGCTGAAGAATGGCAAGAAGATAAGTACTGACGGCGCAACTCTCGCCGTTGGCGACCGCATAACGGTGCGCATCACCATAAAGGCGGAGCGCGACTACGACTTCGTGCAGCTCGTCGACCGCCGTGCTGCCTGTCTGGAGCCGCTTGGTCAGCTCTCGGGCTACAACGGAGCCTACTACTGTGCGCCGAAGGACAACACCACGAACTACTACTTCGACCGCCTTTCGAAGGGAAAGCACGTCGTTGAGACCGAGTACTACGTAGATCGTAAGGGTGTTTATCAGACAGGCACGTGCACAGTACAGTGTGCTTATAGTCCGGAGTTCGCAGCACGCACTAAGGCTATCGTGCTGAGCGTGAAATAGGTGTTGAGATGGTGAGGTGTTTGAGATGGTGAGATGTTTGCGAAACTTAAAAAAATAACACATACAGATGAAGAAGATATTTATTAGTGTCGCACTTTTGACGATGCCGCTCTTCGGAGCAATGGCGCAGAACATAGTGGCGACAAACGAGATAATCGACTGCGGACAGGTGATGTATCAATCACCTGCCACCGTCGATTTTGAAGTGAGAAACAAGTCGAACAAGTCGCTCCGCATCATCGATGTGCGCACCAGTTGTGGCTGCACCAGTGTGGCATATCCGAAGGACAGAATAGAAGCAGGCGACAAGTTCATGGTCAGCGTCACTTACGATGCCGAGACGATGGGCCACTTCGACAAGTACGTCGGTATATATAGCGAGGGTGCAGACAAGCCACTGATGCTGCGCGTGCGTGGCAACGTGGTGCGCGAGATGGTCGACTATGGCGGCAACTACAACTTCATGCTGGGCAATATCAAGTCCGACTGCAACGACGTGGAGTTCGACGATGTGAACCGTGGCGACCGTCCGCAGAAGAAGATACACATCTTCAACGCAACGAGCACAACGGTGCAACCCGTGGTGATGCACCTTCCGCAGTATCTCACAGCAGATGTGTCACCCTCGAAGATTGCATCCGGTCATAGCGGCATTATCACTATGACACTCGACTCGCGCAAGCTCGGCGATATGGGACTGACGCAGACTTCGGTGTTCCTCGGTGCGTTCCCGGGCGACAAGGTGAACCGCGAGAAGGAGATAAGCGTCTCGGCAGTGCTTCTGCCCAAGTTCGACAACCTCACAGCGCAGCAGCTGGCTAATGCACCGAAACTCTACCTATCCACCGCAGAGCTTAACCTCGGCAAGTTCGACACGAAGAAGAAACTGAAGGGCGAGGTGGTAATACGCAACGACGGCAAGTCGGAACTGAAGATAAAGAGTCTGCAGATGTTCACCGTGGGCTTGCAGGTGTCGCTCAACAAGCAGACGCTGCAGCCAGGTGAGTCGGCTAAGCTGAAGGTGACTGCGGAGAAGAAGTTGTTGAAGACCGCACGCTCTAAACCACGTGTACTGATGATAACCAATGACCCCGACCAACCGAAGACAACAATTAAAATTGTAGCAGAATAGGCTCTGTATACGTTACTATAATAAGAAAGGTATTACGATCGTAATTGTAGCAGAATGAATTTAACAATAGAGATAGACGAGGGTAGCGGCTTCTGCTTCGGAGTCACTACCGCCATAAAGAAGGCGGAGGAGGAACTTGCTAAGGGCAATGCACTCTACTGTCTGGGCGACATCGTACACAACGGCATGGAGGTGGAGCGGTTGCACGAGCAGGGACTCGTCACCATCAACCACGACGACCTGCGCCAGCTTCACGACGTGAAGGTGCTGCTGCGTGCACATGGCGAGCCGCCGGAGACCTACGCCTTGGCGCAGCAAAACAACATAGAGATAATCGACGCCACATGCCCTGTGGTGTTGGCACTGCAGCGGCGCATCAAGCGCCAGTACGACACAGTACCCGATGCGCAGATCGTTATCTTCGGCAAGCGCGGACATGCCGAGGTGCTCGGCTTGGTGGGGCAGACTGCGGGCAAGGCTATCGTGGTGGAGAAGGTGGAGGACGTGGAGCGCCTCGACTTCTCGCGCGACATCTACTTGTATTCGCAGACCACGAAGTCGCTCGACGGCTTCCATCGCGTCATCGACTACATACAACAGCACATTGAGGAGGGTGCCACGTTCCGCAGCTTCGACACTATCTGCCGACAGGTGGCTAACCGTATGCCGAACATCGCAGCCTTCGCCTCGCGTCACGACCTCGTTCTGTTCGTATCTGGACGCAAGAGCAGCAACGGCAAGGTGCTCTTCAACGAGTGTCGCAGCGTGAATGTGCGTAGCTATCAGATAGAGAGTGCCGACGAGATAGACATGGCATGGTTCACCGACGATGTGCAAACGGTGGGCATCTGCGGTGCTACAAGCACTCCAAAGTGGCTCATGGAGCAGTGTAAGGAGCGCATCGCGCAGTATAAATAGACTGCCTCTCCGATGCGCACCGACCGATGCGGATGTCTGCGCCGACCGATGCGGATGTCTGCGCCGACCGATGCGGATGATAGAAATTGAGGTATAAGAATTATTGCTATCCGCTAAAACTTTTCAAATAAAATAAATTAGGGCTGACACTTCTCACGAAGTATCAGCCCTTTTAGTTACCGTTGTTTCTTGTAAATATTAATTCAAGTAACCATGAACAAAGGCACACATTTTAACGGACAGCCGATGTATGGGCAGCAATAATTTTTTTAGTGCAATTAACGTCTTTTATGTATAATGATTGGCTATATTAGAAAGAGTGTTGTATTTTTGCAAATAAACCGTTGCAGTTCGTTCTTATGGAACGCAAGATGAATGTCGGTCCTCAGGCAGGAAAGACCGTGCAGGTTGCTCACCCTCGCGCAAGTACTTCACGCTGACCGACGTTACCTACGAGCAGACGACCGCCAAGCCCAAGAAAGGCAAGACCGAACCAACGCCAAAACTCAATGGAGGCGGTAGTTCAAGCGGTGACGACGGTCTTTAAATCAAGTTTTCGGAGTGATTGCCTCTTTCGGTATTCGCTCCGTGCCAATATTACATTAAAATTATAAACCCTAACAAAAAGAGGAATTATGAAACAGACAATTAACCCCATTGGGCAGGAAATCAATACTTTAGGTAAGGTGATTAACAACAAGGAACTTATGCTTGTACACCTGCATCTGAAAAGCGGAGAACAAATACCCTCACACGACCATAAAGGACAGGAAGTATTCTTCACTATTGTGGCAGGAACTGTGGAGGTCGTTCTTGACGATACCGAGATACATCGTATCAGCACAGGCACCGTTCTACATTTCCCCGGCGAAGCTCATGTAGGCGTAAATGCCATAGAAGAGAGTGATTTTTTCGTTTACCTCATCAACAGACAATAACGTTATGGATATGAAAAAACACCTGCCGAGTGCAGACCTTGAGAAACTCGGTAAAATACTCGAGATTAAAGAGGCATACCAACGAGGAGATATTTCATTGGAAGAGGGTAGAACCCGAATAAGAGAGCAAATTGGGGAAATCCGCCCTTATGAAATTGCATTGGCAGAACAGGAACTCAAAACCATAGAAGAGAACGAGTGCCGCAAGGAGGATATTCAAAAAATGATTGAGCTGTTTGATGAAGTGATGGACACCAATCGCCCAAATCTTCCTCTCAACCACCCTATCATGTGCTACTACAGAGAGAACGATGAAATGCGTCGCCACATGCTCGCCATAGAAGACCTTGTACAATATCCGATTATCAAGAATCAGTGGCTCGAATTGTACGACCAAATAGCGGCTTTTCGTACTCACCTTTCGCGTAAGCAGAACCAGCTCTACTCCATACTCGAACAGAAAGGATTTGACCGCCCCACGACTACGATGTGGCTGCTCGACGACTTTGTGCGAGACGAAATACGCGATGCTAAAAAACTTATTGAGGAAGACAAAGAAGAGGAATTTTTGGCGATGCAGTCTACCATTGTGGCAGATGTGCTGGATCTTTTACAGAAAGAAGAATCTGTACTCTACCCAACTGCTTTGGCAATGATTACTCCAGAAGAATTCGAACAGATGCGTTCGGGAGATTACGAAATTGGCTTTGCATGGATTGATGTAGAAGGATTCCAAAATACAGACAAAACAGAAACCCAGCCCACAACAGTCCCTGACGGTTTCGCCTCAGAACTATCTGCGCTTCTTAGTAAATATGGGCTGGGAGGAGGCGATACAGACCGAGTTTTCGACGTTACAACAGGCAAACTCTCCCTCGAACAAATCAACCTCATTTACAAGCATCTTCCTGTAGATATATCTTATGTAGATGAAAACGAACTCGTTCGCTTCTATTCAGATACCAACCACCGCATCTTCCCACGCAGCAAGAATGTTATCGGACGTGATGTGAAAAACTGCCACCCACGCACCAGTGTTCACCTCGTTGAGGAAATTATTGCCAAATTCCGCTCGGGAGAGCAAGATAGCGTAGATTTTTGGATTAACAAACCCGGTGTGTTCATCTATATTTATTATGTAGCCGTGCGTGATGCAGAAGGACGATTCAGAGGCGTACTCGAAATGATGCAAGATTGTAGTCGCATTCGTGAGCTTCAAGGTTCACGCACGCTGCTGACATGGTCAAATGACACACAAGGGGTAAAATCAATGGAGGATCAAAATTCTACTTCAGATGATACACCTGCTACAAAAGAAAACTCGACAATAGAACTCTCTGCCAACACTCGCTTACAGGATTTGTTCAAAATTTACCCACAGTTACGGAAAGATTTGCCAAGCATGAATTCTGCTTTCAAAATGCTCAATTCGCCTCTTGCACGCATCATCATTCCTAAAGCAACTATTGCCATGATGAGCGAACGCAGTGGCATTTCCCTTGATGACATACTTTTAATATTAAAAAAACTTATTGCTAAATATCAGAGAGAAAAATAAAATTCTTGTTTCCGAATAACAGAAAACAAGAGGGTGCAGATTGCAAACTGCCCCCTCGTTTTTCATTTCAGAGCCGTCTCAACTCACTGTCAAAAGTAACGAGGTGTTTTTCATTGGGGGGCTTTGCTCCTTTCTTTGTCCGCCTGATGCTCACGAAAGAAAGGAGCGGTCGGCAGATTTGCAGACCGCTTTACTCTGTCTGTTCTTCTCGAACCGTTATCGGGTGAGCCTTGTTATCACTGAAATAATAAAGCAAAAGTTGTAATTTATAAAAACATCAATGAAAAATAGAGAATGCCCTTATTGTCATAAAAAGGTATCCTTAAGAAAATGCATAAAGTATATAATAAAAGGAACAAAGTATTCTACCACTTGTAACCATTGTGGGCAACAATTATGGTTGGAAAAGGAACCGCTACCTTTTATGTATTGTGTTTCTGCAGGTTTTTTTATAATGTACTTGCCTATGCAATTTTTTCTCTATTATTGTAATCTGGGTTTTATTGATTCTGTTCTGTATTGCCTACCTATTGCTGTTGTTGCAGAAGCGATTTGTTTGATAGTGGTATTGTATAAAATATATTTTAGGAAGTAAGTGCTAACCATAATTTAGTTAGTCGCAAGTTGTATTGGATAGCAATAATAAGAAATATGTAGGGTTTCAAGTATAATAAAAAAGTCCGACAAGTGGATTGATCTTGTCGGACTTTTTGTATGTTATAAAAATGTATTCGTTAGAACTTCGCCATCTTGATAGCATCGATAGCGCATTCGTCGCCCTTGTTGCCATACTTGCCACCGCAGCGGTCGAGTGCCTGCTGCAGGTCGTTGGTGGTGAGCAAGCCGTAGATGATAGGTATCTCGCTTGTGGTGTTGAGGCGTGCGATGCCTGCCGTTACGCCCTGACAGATGTAGTCGAAGTGAGGAGTCTCACCGCGTATCACGCTTCCGAGGATTATCACGGCGTCGTAGCCTCCGTGGAGCACCATCTGATGAGCACCGTAGATAAGCTCGAAGCTTCCCGGAACGGTTTTGATGTGTATGTTCTCGGGCAGAGCACCGTGCTTCTCGAGAGTCTTTACGGCTCCGTCGAGCAGTGCGCCTGTTATCTCCTCGTTCCATTCAGCCACCACGATGCCGAAGCACATGTTGCTTGCGTCGGGGATGGTGGTGATGTCGTACTGTGAGAGGTTATGGAGTGATGTAGCCATATTTGGTTATTCGATTACTCTGAAACGCGCTCGATGTACTTGTCGATCTCTGAGCTCTGTACCAAAGAAGAGTTTACGTACTTCTTCTTGATGTCCTGATAGAGCTTCAGGGCTTCGTCTTTCTTGTTCTGGCTTTCGAGAAGCTTGCCTGCCTGAAGGAGGAATGTAGGCGATATGCTGTTGTTCACGTCGTCAGCCTTGCTGTCAGCCATGTCGGCTGCCTTCTTCAGTGTGCTGATAGCCTTGTCTACGTTGCCTGTCTGTGCGTAAGCGTTAGCGAGAGCAGCTGTAGCGGTCGGGCTTACCATAGCGTCGCCCTTTGTAGAGAACTTCTCAAGGTATGTAACAGCCTCTGTGTACTTGCCGAGGTTGAAGTAGCTCAGACCTGCATAGAGGTTAGCGAGGTTGCCAGCGTCGGTGCTGCTGTAGTCGCTTGCGATCTTCACGAAGCCTACATAGCCTGCACCATCGCCGTTGAGAGCCTTGTCAAACTGCTTAGCATTGAAGTACTGCTCGCCCTTTGCGATAGCTGTGCTTGCCTTGTCCTCACGCGGACCTGCTACGTAAGCGTTGTAAAGGATAGCACCTGCTACGACGAGGAGGATAGCTACCACACCGATGATTATCTGCTTTTTGAACTTCAAGAAGAAATCTTCTTTGTTGTTGGCGCTCTCTACGTGTGAGTTTGCACCAAAATCAATTTTGTTTGTCATTTGTTATTTTGTTTTTTTATTTTATCGGTTTATAGTTTGCAATGCAACACATTGCGAGGAGCAAAATTACTGATTTTATCTCATATATTGAAATTTATTCTGCCTTTTTTTCTTTTTTCAATAATAAATGGGGTAACTTTGCAGTAATACAACGTGTTGTTTCTATTTATAATGGCGACCCACAGTGGGTCTACAGGGTATATAATTACATGATATTACGCAATTTATCCATACTCAATTTCAAGAATATCGGTGAGGCTTCGCTTGAGTTCTCGCCCAAACTCAACTGTTTTCTCGGTAGCAATGGCGAGGGCAAAACCAACTTGCTCGATGCTATCTATTACCTGTCGTTCTGTCGCAGTGCGTTCAATCCAATCGACTCGCAGATAATAAAGCACGATGCCGACTTCCTCATGCTCGACGCTGCGTATGCTACTGATGAGGAGGAACCTGTGGCAGTGTACTGTGGTATGAAGCGTGGACAGAAGAAACAACTGAAGCGCGACAAAAAGGCGTACAAGCGTCTTTCGCAGCATATCGGATTGATTCCGCTCATCTTCGTCTCGCCTGCCGACCAAACGCTCATCGCTGGTGGTAGTGAGGAGCGCCGCCGACTGATGGATATCGTGATATCGCAGTATGACAACACGTACATCGATGCTCTTAATAGCTACACGAAGGCACTTCAGCAGCGCAACGCTTTACTGAAGATGGAGCAGGAACCTGATGTTGCGCTGCTTGATATCTGGGAGCAGGAAATGGCACGACACGGTGAGACTATATTCCGTGCGCGTGAGGATTTCGTGGAGCGACTCGTGCCCGTGTTCCAACGCATATATCAGCACGTGTCGGATTGTAAAGAAACGGTATCGCTAAGGTATGTATCGCACGCGCAGCGTGGACCGCTATTGGACGTTATTCAGCGCGACAGGTTCAAAGACAGAGCTGTGGGTTACTCGCTGCATGGCGTGCATCGCGACGATTTGGAGATGATGCTCGGCGACTATCAGATGAAACGTGAGGGCTCGCAGGGGCAGACAAAGACATTCGTGCTGGCACTGAAACTCGCGCAGTTCGACTTCCTGCGTCGCACAGCATCGCAGACTACACCGTTGCTACTGCTTGACGATATCTTCGACAAGCTCGACTCGCATCGTGTGGAGCAGATTGTGAAGTTGGTGTCGGGCGACGGTTTCGGACAGATATTCATCACCGACACCAACCGCGAACACCTTGACCGCATACTCGATAGTGTAAGTTACGACTATCGCCTGTTCGACGTGAAGGGCGGCGAGATAGTTCCTCATCAACCGACTAATAAATAAAGTGTATGTTCAGACGTGACGTAAAGTCGATTAACGACTTGCTAAATATGTATCTGCGACGCGAAGGTCTTGAGACTCCTCTGCTGCAGCGGCGTGCTGTAGACGCTTGGGATAAAGTGGTAGGTGCAGGTGTGGCGCGGTACACTGGCGAGAAATTCATAAAGAACCAAACGTTGTTCGTGAAGATACAAAGTCCGGCACTGCGCCAGGACCTTACGATGATGCGCTCCCAATTGGTGAAGCGTATCAACGAAGCTGTGGGCAGCATGGTGATTGTTGACGTTCGTATTTATTAATAGCTGAACTTTCGAGAATTCAGGAGTTAAAGGAGTTAAGAAGTTAAGGAGTGAAGCCATTAGTTTTTTTGTTTGATATGGCATTATAAGCAATTTAAGAAGTTAAGCCAAATGCTTTTAATGTTGTAAATCAAGCAAAAAAACTAATGGCTTAACTTCTTAGCGACCGAAGGGCGCGACAACTCCTTAACTTCTTAACTACTTTCGCTTGCGAAACTTAAGTTAATAGTATCTGCTGAGTGTTTCAGCATCAATCGCTGCATCCGTAAACACTTCAAGCAGCACGGGGCGATTGCCTTTGCGTGTTAGAAGTTCGCTTATTCCGTGTTGCATTTCTTCCTGATTGTGTGCCGCGATGTATTCCACGTTGTTCTGTGCGCAGATGCCCTTCGCCGTTGTCGTATGGCTTGCACCCACAAAGGTGTCAGCCACCGGACTGCGGTGGAGGTTGGGTAGCTGCTTGAAGATGCCACCACAGGAGTTGTTGAGCAGCAGTATGCGCAGATTGCCACCTACGCAGTTGTTCCATAATGCGTTCTGATCGTAGAAAAAACTGAGGTCGCCGATGATGCAGACGTTCAGGTCGTAGTCGGTGAGCGAGAAGCCGGCAGCTGTGGACAGCGATCCCTCGATGCCGTTCACACCGCGGTTGCACCACACGTAATGGTTGGCGTAGATGCAGGCGAGGCGCACGGCGGTGCTGTTGGCGTAGTGGGTATTCACGCATACGGCAGACTCCTCTATCAGCTTCTCGAAGTATTTCACTACCGCCATCTGCGAGTATTCGGGCTCGTATGCGGCAGCGTGGTTTGCCCATTGACTGAGCAAGCTCTTCCACTTGTTCAGAAACATCGTTCTGCTCTCCTCGTTACGCCACGCCACTTCGTCGTTAGTGTGTAGGTCGCGGTGTGTATATATGTCGTAGAGCATGGGCATGAGCAGCGCAAGGTTGGCGTTGTCGCACGTCACGATGTGGCGCAACGACATGAGTGGGTCGCTCGCGTGCAGAGGGTCTGCCGTGATGAGACACGACGGAGCCTGTGTCTGTCGCAGCCATCTGCGCGTAGCCTTGCTGACCAGTGTGTCGCCAATATATATAATGTAGTCGGGCGTGTAGTCGGGAGACAGTTCGGGATGCGCCATGAGATGCCTCACCGCCTCGTCGAAGTGGATTGTCTCGCCGCTGTTCGATAGCGGTTCGGCGAAAACGACGAAGTGTTTTGACAGCTCGTTGATGTCGAAGACGGAGCATCCGAAGCTGTCGGCAGCCATCTGTCCGACCACTATTAGCGGTCGCTTCGCCTGGTACAGTTCCTGTTGCAGAACTTCGACGGTGGTGTTGGTCAGTGCTGCCTCGCTGTCGAGCATACGGAAGCGTCGCTCCTTCGGCAGTTCGGCAACGTCGAACGTGAAGAGCGGTTCGGTGATGGGCACATTGATAAGCACCGGAGCCGGCTGGCGGAATGTAGCAGCGTGCAAGGCTTCATTCACAAGACGGTTGCAGTACCAACGCTCCTCTTCGGTGTGCGGTTCGGGCAGCGACACGCCTCGGCGCACAAACCGATTGAGCGCATCGGGTTGGGGCAGAGTCTGACCGTCGAGCTGGTCAATCCATTGCTGCGGTCGGTCGGCTGCGACGACGATGAGCGGTACGTGCTGGTAGTAAGCCTCTGCCACAGCCGGAGCGGTGTTGAGCAGAGCCGAACCCGATGTGACGCATACCACGGTGGGGCGCTTCGTGTTGAGGGCGATGCCCATGGCGTAGAACGCTGCCGAACGCTCATCGGTGATGGGGTGGCAGCGTATCGTGCCACACTCGTTGAGGTTGTGCACGATGGCAGCATTGCGACTGCCCGGGCACACCACCGCGTCCGTCACTTCCCATTCGAGGAGTAGTGATGTGAGTATGTTTATGTTTTCCTTGTTGCTGTACATTATTTCGTTTGTTGTCGCAAATGCTTTATATGTGCTTGAACAGTTGTCGCATGGTGTTCATCTTCGCCTCCGTCTCCTCCCACTCCGACTGGCATTGGCTGTCCTTCAGCAGTCCGCCGCCGGCATACAGGCGATAGGCAGCGGCTTCGCCCTCGCCCTCTATCTGCATACAGCGCAGCGTGACGAAGAGGCGAGTGTCGCCATTGGGGTCGAGCAGACCGGAGAATCCGCTATAGTAGTTGCGCTTTCCCGACTCGTTGTTGATGATGAAGTCGCGTGTGGCATCCTTCGGCATACCACAAACGGCAGGCGTAGGGTGCAGAGCGTTAATAAGATTGCCCAGATGCGCCGTGTCCTTCAGGTGGAAGCGTATATCGGAACGCAGGTGTACGAGGTCGCCGGCACGCACGGTGAACGGTCCTTCAACGTTTACGTCGTCGCTGAACTGCTCCACGCATTCGGTTATATACGTCTCCACGTAGCGTTGCTCCTTTATGTTCTTTGTGCTCCAGCGGATGTCGTCCTTGCCTATCGAGCCGCCCTCCACATCGAAGTCGAGGTTTGCACCACTCAGACGCATTGTTCCGGCAAGTGCCATGGTCTGCATTGCGCCGTTGGTACCGCTGATGAGAGTCTCGGGTGTGGCTATGAGCCATGTGCCGCTGCGCTCGGTTGAGAATAGCGCTACGAACATGCGCGGATAGCGGTGGCAGGCACGTGCAAAGAGCGTGAGCGGGGAGAGTTTCTCCGTAGCGGTGAGTCGCGCACAGCGTGCCAGCACTATCTTCTGAAACGCATCATTCGTCAGCTGTCCGTGGTAGTTGTGGAAGTCGACGGCATAGCGTTGGCGTTCCTTCTCGTAGTCGGCATCAAGCAGCATCGCCGATACGCCGTCGTTAGAGCTAAGATACGTTTGCTCGCCATTCTGATTGTCTCCACTAAAGTTCAAATTCGCCTCCTCCCAATCGGTGGGCAACAGAAGTATAGGACAATCATCTGACGGGGTGAACGGAGCGATTACAAAGCCACGCCGTCCGTTCAGCTCGGCGAGCGACGCAATCTCTTCGGGTTCGGTCGACAGGCGGTTGCGGAAAACATGCGTAGAGTGAGGCAGGCGGAAATATACGTAGCTCATTCTATTTCGGTTTGTTCATAACAAAGTTAGTCACCTCTACCGACGAAATCAGATCGCCTGCCTCGTTGCGTATGTCCACATGCCACTGGTGCAGCGTCTTTCCTTTGTGTAGGATGCGCGCAGTAGCCGTCACGGTGTCGCCGTCGAGCACCGCTTTCACGTGACTGCCACTTACGTTGATGCCCACGCATATATTGTTCGGACTGAGCGCAAGCGAGCCTACTCCAGCCACGTTTTCGGCAAGAGCCAGTGAGGCACCGCCACTAAGAAAGCCGAATATCTGACGATTGCGTTCGTCTACCTTCATGCGACCTTGGCATGTGTCGGGGTCGGGTGTGGAGATGAACTCCATGCCGAGCGTATTAGAGAGTCCATCGCGTTTCAGTAGTAGTTCTTTTATCTTGTCTATGTTCATATCTGTTTGTTGTTAATTTCGTGTGATATACAGTCAATATCCTTCTCTTATGAAGTCGAGTGCCTCGCGTATCTCCTCGTCGGTGGCTGTCTGGTTGATGCGTATGTCGCCGATGTCGTGGAGCAGTGTGAAGTTGATGGTGTCCGACGTATTCTTCTTGTCGTGGCGCATGAGGTTGAGCAGAGTGGGGTAGTCGTCGCATGTGAACGCCACTGCACCGTAGTTCTCGCGTATGAAGCGAGCCGTTTGATGGAGACGGGCGGTTGGAAATCCGACTTTGCGTGCACTGATGTATAGTTCGCCAATCAAGCCGAATGCTACTGCGTAGCCGTGCAGCAGAGTGTTCTTTGGTGCAGTTCTTGCTCTGGCAAGCGGCAATAGCCGAGCGGAGACAACTGCACCCCCTGGTTGTTGCATTGAGAACTCTTCCAGGGCGTGACCGATGGTATGGCCGAAGTTGAGTGCTTTGCGGATGCCATGCTCGTGTGGGTCGTCGGCAACGATGTGTTCCTTCACGGCGATGGACGCAGCCACCATGCGCTGCAGTTCAGCGAGGTCGGGCTGCAGGATGTCGAAGTTGACGTGCTCTGCCCACATCTGCGCGTTGCTTATCAGCGAGTGTTTGAGTATCTCGGCGTAGCCCGAACAGAGATTCGCGGTGTCGAGCGTGTCGAGGAAGCAAGTGTTGACTATGACGTAGCGTGCGTTGGCGAACGCCCCGACCTCGTTCTTCAGTCCGCCGAAGTTGATGCCCGTCTTGCCTCCCACCGCTGCGTCGACCATGGCGAGCAGCGTTGTGGGGATGTTGATGAAGTTGATGCCGCGCTTGAAGGTGGCAGCAGCGAAGCCGCCGAGATCGGTCACCATGCCGCCACCGAGGTTCACGAGCAGCGAGTGGCGTGTTGCACCGCCCCGTTGCAGTGCTGTCCACACGTCGGCGAGCGTGGCGAGCGTTTTGTTCGTATCGTCGTGACGTATCGTTATGATGGTGGCGTTGTGCTTGGCGAACAGCACTGCCACCTTCGGCAGGCAGCACTCCTGCGTGATGTCGTCGGTGAGAACGAAGACACGGTCGTGTTCCGTCTCGGCGATGGCTTGCGCCAAGTCGTGCTCTATGTCTTGGGATATTATCACTCGTTGTTGCATAAGTTCCTCATTCTTGTTATGGATTGGCTCGGTGTATTGCCGTCTGCTACGTTTTTGCTCACTTGCTGCCTATCTCCACGCGTGTCTTCTCAAAGCCCATCGACCGCAACATCTGTCCGAACTGCTCCTTGGCGTTCAGTTGTGCAGTAGCGTAGTTCTTCTTTGTGAGGCAGCGTTGGCGCATCTTCTGGACAGCACGGTCGTACATCTCCTTACGGTCTACGCTCGACCACTTGCCCGAGGCGATGAACGAGCGTGTGCGTGTCTCGTCGATGAAGTCGTTGTCGAGCAGTCGCACGGGTGGCAGCTTTGCCACGAGCGTGTCGCCCGACATACTGAGCCATCCCTCTTTAGCGTCCTTCAGGTTGATGCCTAAGCGTAGCGTACCATAATATATGCGCACCAATTCGTCGTTGGAGAATATTCCGCGACGTACGGTGTCCACCAGTTCTTCATCGTTTATCTCGAGGAACGACCACTCGCCGATTTGTTCTATCGAACGTATCATAGTCGGTGTTACGTCAATCTTTTCGTTCTTCACTACATCCGGCATCGTGGTGTTGGTTGTTGTCACGACGGTCTTGATGCTGCTGATCAGATAGACGACGATGCCGACAATCAGCACGACGAATGTCAGTTTCAGCCATATAGATAGAGGTACACGTTTCAGAACCGCCATCAAGCCGAACCTCGATTTGTCAGTGTGCGGCGTTGTTTGCTTATCTTGTTTTAGATTGTTCGTTTCCATCCTTTAGCCCTTATTTTATTCGTTCAGTTGTATAGATGTTTATCACCTGTTCGCACCACCATTCTTCTTCTCTATGGTGCTTGCATCCACGAGTTGCTCAACCTCCTGTGGTGTAAAGTTCTTGCGGAAGGAGATGATGATGTTTGGTTCGTCAAAGCCCAACTGGCGCAGCATGGGCACCAGAGCGTTAGTGGCTCCGATGCGTGCCTGCTCGATGATATTGCTTTTCGCTATGTCCTTGATGATGGCTTCGCGTCCCTGAAGCTCGTAGCTGGCAAGCTCTTCATCGCTGAAGTCGCGTCGCATCAGTGCCACATACTCCTTTACGTCATCGTGGTTGATGCGCGACGATGTGAGCACTATGTGTGGGTCGGGCAGTATCAGCTCTATGTGTGTCGGCGTGCGGCGCACATTGGCAGCCGAGAAGTCAGCGAAGTCGATGTAAGCCTTCATCGTAGCATCAATGGGTATTGCCACCTTTCGTTTGCCTAGAGGCAGGTTGATGTTATAGTCCTTGCTGAACAGCTTGCCCTTCAGTGCGAGTTGGTCGTCGTGTGTCACAATCTTGTGCACACGATACTCCGTTGTGTACAGTCGCGAGCACTTCTGTACCTGCATCACCAGCATCGCGAGCGTATCTACACGCTCCTCCTGCTCTGGCTTTTCGGCAGGTGTTGGTGCTTCCGGTTGTTTTTCGTTGCCGCAAGAGAACAACAATGCGACAGCTGAAAGGCAAAGTGTGAAATATAATTTCCTCATATTTATTTTTCTGATGTATATGCAAAAGTACGGTTTTTCTTTCAAAGGGCAAACGTATTTTATATGTATATGGAATATTTTTTATACCTTTGCCCCTATACCAAACAAGATAAATATGAAAAAAACAATAGGTTGTATTGTGCTTTGTGCAGCAGCGATGCTTGTAGTGTCGTGTGCGGAGAAGCCGAAGAGCGACAACATAATAGTGCACAAACGTGCGAAAGTGCAGAAGAAAGGCACTCAGACAATGAGTGGCTATGAGGACAAACGTAATGTGGAATGGCTCGGATCTACGTATAAGGTGTGCGTAGAGCGTAAGTCGGACACCTCGTTGCCACAGGCGTTCGACGAGATGGGCAATAGCTACTACGACAACACCATCACGGTGCGCGTGCTGCGTAGCGACGGCTCGGTGTTCTTCGAGCGCACGTTCCTCAAGAGCGACTTCACGCAGTACATCAGCGATGCTTATGCCAAAGGGGCACTGCTCGGTGTGGTGTTCGACTGTGTGGAGGGCGAGAGTCTGCGCTTCGCAGCGAGCGTTGGTTCGCCCGACAGGATGAGTGATGAGTACGAACCGCTCGTAGTGAAGATATCGCGCATGGGTGCTGTGAGCATAGCGAAGGATACTAAGCTCGACACCGCAAGCGAGGACGAACTCGAAGACGAGGACGAAGGAGTGTAAACATGTCTGATTGGATGAGAATTTTGTGACGGATGGTAGATGGCAGGAAGATGAAAACGGCTATCTACCAGCCTTCAGCCCACTCTCTTGTTTTATAATATCCTCAATTTCATAGTACAGTTCTCTACACCTTTGCTCTTGCATTTTATTCTTTACACCGACAGCAATCATATCCTCTATAGATGGATGAGCCGAATTGTTTACCGATGTAGCGTGTTCGCCATTATATCCCTCTGTGCAATGAGTAAGGTCGTATGCGGGAGCCAAATGCCAGTGCCATTTGTTTTCCTTGTCTTTGGTAACTATAAAGCTGAAATTTTTGCAATGATCGTCTTTGTTTTCGGCAATATAATTGAACACCATTCTACGATACATTTGTTCCACATCCTTATAATTCTGTGTGAGATAGCCAGTCAGTGCCAAGAGATTAACATAGTCAAGCACGGGATTGCTAAGAGATATGGATAGCAAGCCTCCTGCAGTCGCTGTGTGTATGCGTTCACCGTCAGCTGTTATGTCAAAGCGACGGGTTGTGAAATATTTGTCATCAATCAGTTTGAAGTCGGGTACGATAATGCCGCATCGTCGTGCTTTTTCGTTATAGGCAAACTCCTGTCTGCCCATATCTTGTGGATCATAAGTATGGCGGAATTTGATAAGCCAATGTCCTTCTTCGTCAGAGAATATCGCCTTTGGTCTGCAACCTCCACTATTGCCACTATTGTATAGAAGTAGTCCTGCGTCTGTGTCTTGCTGTTCTCTCAATACTTCAAGGGCTTTTTCCTGTAAAAGGTCGAAATCTTGCAGTTCCATTTCTCTTTCTACAAAAGTCTCAGGCTCATAAGTTAAAGCTCCCATACCACCTTTTCCTACTAAGCTTAAGCGATCGAGTGCAGAGAGTTCGAAGTCATTAATGCCTATTTTCAGTAATGCCTTGTGTAGAAGATAGCGTCCATAACCGTCAGGCAAACTGTCTTCGAAGATGCCAAAGTTGCCATTGAAAGGATTTGGTTGAGCAATAAAAAGTCCTGGTTTCAATGGTAATTCCAAGGGAGAAATGCTGAATCCTTCTGTCAGCCATAGTGTATCGTATTCGAAGACACAACATTTCTTGTCGGCAGTTAATGTTAATGTGCCGACCTTTTTGTTGTGAAACTTAACTTGTAATGATTCTGTCTTTTTCATAATCAACGTAAGCTCGTTTTATCTCTTATAGGCTTTTTTCTTGTTCATGTTTCGCTTTATCTCTTGCAGTTCTTCCATTGTGTCATACTTCTGTTGGGAGAAGATATGACGGATTTCGGAAGTATACTCTAAAGCCATAGCAATGCCTATTAGGTTTTTGAGTGATATGAGTCCTTTCTGTTCAAATCTCACAATATTGCTCACAGCAACCCCCGACTTTTCTGCCACTTGTTCGCGAGTTAGGTTCTTCTCTATTCTACGACGGCGGAATTCGGCAGCTATCTCCTTGGCAATCTCGTCTGGATTGTCGTGTAGATAGTTGTCCAATATTGCCAATATCTTATTCGTTTCTGTCATAATCGATGATTCATTGATAATATATTATCGATTGCTAAGTTACACTTTTTTATTGAAATGACAAAGGATTATAGAACTGTTTTTGTAGCTTCAAAGCAATGACAAAAACAAAGGTGACTAAAAGGGCTGAATTCCAAGCAAGGAATCCAGCCCTGATTTTTATGCTTAAAAAGTTTTAGCGGACAGCAATAATTATGAAACGTTACTCGTCGAAATCAAATTCATCATCGAGGTCGTCGAAGCCGAACATAGCAGGCTCGGCGAAGGCATCCAGTGCTCGACGCTCCTTCTTCGTGGGGCGGCCAGTGCCGCGTGCGCGGTCTACGAATCCGCTGATGCGACTCATCTCAAGCAGTTCGTACTGCTTTGCGTCGGTCACGTTCTCGTAAATCTCCGGCAGGAGCTTTGCGCCCACGCGCTGCTCTATCGTCTTCAATATCTTGAACGAGTAGGTTACTGGCGGCTTCTTCACGCTCACCACATCGCCCACCTTCACCGTGCGGCTCGGCTTCACGGTCACTCCGCCCAGCATGACACGACCGTTCTTGCAGGCGTTGGCAGCTATGGAGCGTGTCTTGAATATGCGCGCTGCCCATAACCATTTGTCTATACGTGCTACTTCCATGTTAAAAGTAAAAAAGACTTTTAAAAGTAAAAAAGTAAAAGAGTAAAAAGTAAAAAGCAAAGGCTTAGAAAGGTTTATTGAGGCTTAAAAAGGCTTAGCTAAACCTAACCTATTTGCTCTTCTTTCCGAGTTTGTTGAACTGGTTCATCGTGATGTTCAGTCCGGCAAGCACGAAACTTTTTATTATTTCCACCGCCTGGTCAATGCTCGGCTGCAGCGTCTCCATATCCTCGGCACTGTACTTGCCCAGCACCCAGTCTACCTGTGCACCGCGCTGGAAGTCGGCACCGATGCCCATGCGTAGACGGGCGTACTGTTGACCGATGAGCTGCTGTATGTTGCCCAGTCCGTTGTGTCCGCCGTTAGAGCCGTTGCCCTTCAGTCGGAAGTCGCCGAGCGGAATAGAGAGGTCGTCGACAACAACGAGTAGACGAGTCTGGTCGATGTTCTCCTTCTGCAGCCAGTAGCGCACGGCGTTGCCGCTGAGGTTCATGTATGTTGTCGGCTTGAGGATGAATACCTTTCTGCCCTTCAATGATGTCTCCGCCACGAAGCCGTAGCGTTTGTCTTCGAAGGTGGCACCTACTGACTTCGCCAGTTCGTCAACGACCATGAAGCCCGTGTTGTGGCGTGTGTGGTCGTACTCGGCGCCGGGGTTTCCCAAGCCTACTATTAAGAATTTGTCCATGATGTTGGGTTGTTGTGATGGGTTGTTATGTTGAGATGGTGAGATTTGTTATGTTGAGGTGTTGAGATTAGCAACATAATTAATCTCGACATATCTCAACACCTCAACATCTCTCACCATCTCACCAAATATAAAAAGCGCACGCGTCGTTGACGCATGCGCTTTTTATATTTCTATCTGATGTCATTAAGCCTGAGCCTGTGCAGCAGCAGACAGAGCGGCACGTGTCATCTTGATTGAGCAAACGATAACCTCCTTGCCTGTAACGATCTCAAGACCCTCGAAGTTGAGCTGACCAACCTTGATGCTCTTGCCAATCTGGAGAGCAGTAACGTCGATGTCGAGGTGCTCAGGAATCTGCTGATAAGGAGCCTTAACCTCAATCTTGCGGATAGAGAGGTTCATGCGACCACCGTCACGTACACCCTGTGCCAAACCTGTGAGCTTAACTGGGATACCGATTGTGATAGGCTTCTGGTCGTTAACCTCGAGGAAGTCAACGTGCAGAACAGCGTCAGTTACCGGGTGGAACTGAATCTCCTTGAGGATAGCTGTGCGTGACTCGCCGTCGATAACGAGGTTGATAACGTAGATGTGCGGAGTGTAGATAATCTTGCGGAGCTCAGTCATAGGAACTGCGAAAGCCATAGCTGCTGGCTTGCCGTCCTGCTCTGCGAGGCCGTAAAGGTTGCAAGGAACAAGTCCTTCCTTACGCAATGTCTTTGAAGCTTTCTTGCCAAGGTCTGTACGCTTCTGACCTGTAACGTTAATCTCTTTCATTTGTGTTACTCTAAATTAAGTTGATAAAATAATGTTTATGCCTTAATTCGCCATCACACGAGAATTTTTATATTTCTGTACGGATGTGCTCAAAAAAGCGGTGCAAAGGTACGCATTTCTTCCGAATTGAGCAAAAAATACATTAAAAAATACACAATAATGTACGTTTCGCTTGGTGGTTCAGTCAAATTTAGTTATTTTTGCACCTGTTATTGAGACAAGGGTGTCGCAGTGTTTAGTCTGGTTTGCCCAGCGTTTCTTTAATCTATGCAAACAACAGCAAGATACGTATTTATAATAAAGTATATAAGAGAAGGATGATCAACCGCGAATTAATCAGAATTAAGATAGTTCAGTTAACCTACGCATACTATCAGAACGGAAACAAACTCATGGACAGCGCAGAGAAGGAATTGCTTTTCAGCCTGTCTAAGGCTTACGATTTGTACAATTATCTTTTGGAACTCATCGTTGCCATCACACAGGAGGAACGCAAGCGTGTAGAAGTAGCAACGCAGCGTGCACTGCGTGAGGGTGGAGAAATGCCGTCGCAGAAATTCGCTTATAACAAGTTCGCAGTGCAGCTCGAGGAGAACAAGCAACTCAACGAGTTTGCTGAGACGCAGAAGCAGTCGTGGGCAAATAGTGTAGAGTTTGTGCGCGGTCTGTGCAATCAGATTGAGCAGAGCCAGGCATACGCTGAGTACATGGCTGATACGGACAACTCGTATGAGGCTGACCGCGAATTGTGGCGCAAGCTCTATCGTCAGCTCATCCAGGAGAACGAAGACCTTGACCAGCTCCTCGAAGAGCAGAGTCTTTATTGGAACGACGATAAGGAAGTGGTGGACACATTCGTGCTCAAGACCATCAAGCGCTTCGAGCCAGAGAATAAAGCAAAGCAGGAACTCCTGCCGGAGTATAAGGACATCGAGGACAAGGACTTCGCTGTGAAGCTCTTCCGCGCCACGATACTCAATGCCGATTTGTATCAGCGCTATATGAGCGAGACATCGCGCAACTGGGACTTCTCTCGTTTAGCATACATGGACGTAGTGATAATGCAGATTGCCATTGCTGAGATGCTCACATTCCCGAATATTCCGGTGAGCGTAACCATCAACGAGTACGTCGAACTCGCCAAACTCTACTCAACACCGAAGTCGGGTTCGTATATCAATGGTATGCTCGACTCAATAGCACGCTACCTCATGTCGACAGGCAAGCTCCTGAAGACCATTGAGGACCGTCCGCAGCGCCGTCAGGCACCACGCCGCCCAGCCACACCGCGTCTCAACCGCGCACAGCAGGCTCTCGAAGACGGCGAAGTGCTCCGCACACGCTACGCTGAGCAGGCTGCTCAGGAGCAGCAGGAAGAGAAGACAACCGACGCAGAGTAAGGCGGAAGACAAAGAGAGAATATCGCAAGAAAACAATAATATTAATGTTGTGATGGCGAAATGTTGAAGCGCAGGCAAATGTCAACGGCTCAACCGTTCAACACACAACTTAACTAAAACAAGAAAACAACAATGATTACAACAGTACTCGCTGCAGAAGCAGCACAGCAGGGTAGTGGCATGGGTATGCTCATAATGATGGTAGCTATCTTTGCTATTATGTATTTCTTCATGATTCGCCCACAGCAGAAGCAGCAGAAGAAGATTCGTGAGTTCCAGAATGCACTCAAGGAGGGCGACAATGTGATGGTAGGCGGTGGCATCCACGCTACAGTACGCCGTGTAGACCTCACAGCTGGCACCGTAGACGTAGAGATCGCTCGCGGCGTTGTCGTTACAGTAGACAAGGCAGGCGTGTTCGCTGACGGCACACAGCAGCCACAGAAGTAAAACGAAAGCCATAACAAAGGTCTTTGAATCGTTCCTTATAATAATATATAAAGGAGCGACGCTTAAGAGTCCGATTCATTAATAGAAACTTCGACCGCCAACGGCTTGAAGTTAATTCATTAATCGATGATTCGATGGAAAAACGCTTGACGCAAATAATCAATATGGTCAGAAACTTCCTGTTCAGCTCAGCTAACAGGGAGTTTCTGACTTTTTTCTTCTTTCTCGTGCTGAGCACCATCTTCTGGCTGATGACGGCGCTCAACGAAACATACGAGAGGGAGATAGGCGTACCCGCGTACCTTGTGAACATACCGAAGAATGTGGTTGTTACAAGCGACATGGAGGACACCGTGCGCGTAACCGTGCGCGACAAGGGTTTTGCACTCCTTGCCTACACGTATGGCGAAGGCATACGCCCCATCAACGTAAACTTCCAGTCGGCTATCACACGTCAGTCGGGCTACGGCGTAGTGTCGTCGCAAGAACTGATGAAAATGATTAATCAGCGCTTCAGCGGATCATCGAAGATAGTGCAGGTGAAACCCGATCGTCTCGACTTCCACTACAACTACGGACTGTCGCGTCAGGTGTCGGTTAAGATGTCTGGACACGTAGTGCCAGGCAAGTCGTTCTACCTCGCTCGCACACGCTTCTGGCCCGAGAAAGTCACAGTCTACGGCAGCAAGCAGGCGCTCGACTCGCTGCGCTTTGTGAAGACTGTGCCCATCAACATCACCAACTTCAACGACACCGTCCTACGGACAGTAGCGTTGGAGACGATAAAGGGTGTGAAGATAGTGCCCAACACCGTGCGCATAGGGCTCTACCCTGATATCCTCACTGAGGAGAATATCGAGGTGCCAATCACGGCTATCAATATGCCTGAGGGCAAAGTGCTGCGTACCTTCCCGCAGCGTGTGACGGTGAACTTCATCGTTGGCGCAAGTATGTTCCGCAGCATCTCGCCTGAGCAGTTCGCTGTTGTTGTCGATTACAACGAGATAATCGACCACCCGTCGGACAAGTGTAGCATCCATCTGCGAGAAACTCCGCAAGGCGTGCGCAACGCCCGACTGAAGATGACGCAGGTCGATTATCTTATTGAGGAGCAGTAGGGTGTTGAGATGGTGAGGTGTTGAGATGTTGAAGTGTTGAGGTGTTGAGATGTTGATGTGTTGACATTTCTGGCTTCTCGATCTCTTGGACTTCTAAAGATTATAAACAATGAAGATAGCAATAGCAGGCGGAATAGGGTCGGGTAAGAGCTACGTCTGTCGACTCTTGGAGCAACGTGGCATAGCGGTGTACGACTGCGATGCGGCTGCTAAGCGACTTATGCGCACATCAACCACACTGCAGCAGCAGCTAAAGACACTTGTTGGCGACGCAGTCTACTCAGCCGACGGCGTGCTACAGAAGCCGGTGCTTGCCGAGTTCCTACTCGCAAGCGAGGCGCATAAACTCGCCATCAACGATATCGTTCATCCCGCAGTGGCAACCGACTTCGCAACCTCGGGGCAACAGTGGCTTGAGAGCGCCATACTCTTCGAGAGCGGGTTCGACCGCCGCATAGCGTTCGACTACATCGTTTGCGTGACAGCGCCACGTGAGGTGCGCATACAACGCATCGTACAGCGTGACGGCATTACCCCTGAGCGTGCAGCCGAGTGGATTGATGTGCAGATGAGCCAGGAAGAAGTGGCAGAACGTAGCGACTTCCGCATCCAGAACGACGGCGTATGCGACCTGCAAGTGCAAATCGACGATATATTAAAACAAATAGCAATCAATAATCAATAATTAATAAATAAACATTAAAGACAATGGAAACAATTCTTTCAATAGCCGGCAAGCCGGGACTTTACAAACTCGTATCACGTGGCAACCGCAACCTCATCGTTGAGGCTCTCGACGCTACACACCGCCGTATGCCGGCTTTTGCTTCTGACCGTGTAACATCGCTCGGCGACATCGCTATGTACACCGATGCAGAGGACATCCCATTGTGGCAGGTGCTCAAGAACCTCGGCGAGAAGGAGCAGTCGAAGGAGTGCTCACTCAACTACAAGAAGTGCTCAGCCGACGAGCTCCACAACTTCTTTGCAGAGGTATTGCCGGCTTACGACCGCGACCGCGTTCACGATTCGGACATCAAGAAGCTCATCCAGTGGTACAACATTCTCGTCAACAACGGCATCACCGACTTCGAGACTGTGCTTGCACCCACAGAGGGCGACAACGTTGACGACCGTCAGGAGGCTGAATAATGGTGAAGGCGGTTAGACCGAAGAAAAACCTTGGACAGCACTTCCTCACCGATCTCGGCATAGCGAAGGCTATAGCCGACACGGTGGACGCTTGTCCCGACATACCGGTGTTGGAGATAGGACCTGGTATGGGCGTAATGACACAGTTTCTTGTCACCAAGCCGCGCCTTGTGAAAGCGGTGGAGATTGACAAGGAATCGGTGGCTTACCTCAACGAGACCTTTCCGAAGCTCCGCGAGAACATCATCGGTAACGACTTCTTGCGTATGGATCTCAACGAGATATTCGACGGCAAGCAGTTCGTACTCACGGGCAACTATCCCTACGACATTTCGTCGCAGATATTCTTCAAGATGCTCGACTACAAGGAGCTTATCCCTTGCTGCACGGGTATGATACAGCGCGAGGTGGCTCTGCGCATCGCGTCTGCACCCGGCACAAAGGCGTACGGCATCCTGTCGGTGCTCATCCAGGCTTGGTACGACGTGGAGTATCTCTTCACGGTTGACGAGACGGTGTTCAATCCGCCTCCAAAGGTGAAGAGTGCGGTGATACGCATGACGCGCAACACTGTGACCGACCTCGGTTGTGACGAGCGTCTGTTCAAGCGCGTAGTGAAGACCGTGTTCAACCAGCGTCGCAAGATGCTGCGCGTGAGCTTGCGCCAGATATTTGGTGGTTCGGCTTCTGCCGAGTTCTACGCCCAGGACATCATGACGAAGCGCCCGGAGCAGCTCTCCGTGGAGCAGTTCGTAGAGCTTACGAACATCGTGGAGGCAGAGATGAAGCGCCTTGAAATATAATAGGGGTGTACTTGTTTTTTTGTTGGTGCACTTATCTCTTTGTTGGTGCAGTTGAGACAACTGCACCCCCTGATAATAGCACATACTTCTTAGGGGGTGCACTTGTCTCAAGTGCACCAATTTATTAATAATACATACTTCTTAGGGGGTGCACCAACTTATTAATAATTCAAGTTTCGGATTTAGAATTTATGCCGTTTGAGCATACTCTCTAAGTGCAGCCAAGGCTCTTGTCATTCTCAATAATTTGGATGGTTAGTTCATCTGAGTCAGCACCAATGAGTTCTGAAACGACGGCTACCACCTCTATTATTAAAAAACTATGTAATATCCGCCGAATCACGTCACTTTATTTGTGCCCTGATCCGGCTCAGACTTGCCTGTGTTATTCCTAAATAGGTAGCAATGTTTCCCAACGGCAATCGTTGCAACAAATCGGGTTCTTTCTCTAACAACTCTTTGTACCGTTCCGAAGCAATGGCGGACAACATGGAAATTAGCCGTTCCTCGGTGGCAAGCAATTCCATCTCCGCATAACGCCGTCCCCAATTGGCAATATGCAAGTCTTCCGAAAACAATTCTTTCAGCTTTTTCCTCTCCAATACGTATAAGACTGAATCTTCCATCAGCTCCATCGTCTCATATCCCGGCTCATTGTTCACGTATCCTTTCATAGAAACAAGGGTCGCTCCTTCTTTGCCAACCCAAAAGGTGATTTCTTTCCCGTCCACCGAAGTGTAAGCGCGGACAATGCCTTTCTTGATGAAAAAGATATCCTTTTCTATCTTGCCACTTTCCAACACGCAGAATCCTTTTGGGTACGAAACCTCAGTCAGGCATTGCCGCAATCTATCCAAAGACGCATTCGGCATGGCATATCTTTGATTGATGATTTCCTTTATATCCATAACTCATTGTTGTATTCGGTGTGCAAAATTATAAAATAGCACATAGAAAAGGGAATGAACGGCTGTTTTTTTGCCAAATGCAAAATCAGTTTTTATCAAATGCAAAAAGCCATTAGAGATTACTTGCTTACTTTTGCACCTGAATTTAATAATTTATAGGTATGAATTGGATAATCTTATTATTGGCAGGATTGTTTGAGGTGAGCCTTACATTCTGCTTGGGTAAAACGAGAGCAGCGTCAGGACTTGCTTTTTATCTGTGGGGTAGCGGCTTCTTGGCTTCCACGGTATTGAGTATGACCATGCTTGCCAAGGCGGTTCAGACTTTACCTTTGGGAACGGCATACGCCATTTGGACGGGTATCGGGGCGGTTGGTACGGTCTTGATAGGGATATTCGTCTTCAAGGAGTCGGCCACTCCCATCCGTCTTTTCTTCCTGTTCACGCTCATTGCTTCTCTGATAGGACTGAAAATCGTGTCATATTGAAAGTAGATGGAAGATGAAGTATGAATTGAGGGAGAATCAAGGCATTCCGGTGCCTTTGCTGGCGCTGATGGCAGTTGCTACCGGGCTTTCTGTTGCCAACTGCTATTATAACCAGCCTCTGTTGGGCAGCATGGCTAAGGATTTCGCGGTAAGCGACTTTTCCGCCAGCATGGTGGCGACATTGACCCAGATAGGCTATGTGGCAGGGCTTGTATTTGTCATTCCGCTTGGCGACCTGGTTTCGCGAAAGAGACTGATATTGTCCAATTACATCGTTTCTTCGTGCGCCTTGCTTGCCATAGCACTCGCTCCGAACGTCTATTGGGTGTGGGGCGCATCCTTGCTTGCCGGGGCATCTTCTGTCATGCCGCAGTTCTTCATTCCGTTGGTGTCATATAATTCAGCTCCTGATCACAAGGTGCGTAACGTGGGGATTATACAGTCCTGTTTGCTCATAGGCATTCTTGGGTCACGGGTATTCAGTGGTTTACTCGCCGATATATGGGGATGGCGTTCTGTCTATTTTGTGGCTTGCGTGTTTATGCTCGGGTGTTTTCTGATGATTCACAAAATGCTGCCCGTGTTGCCTGCCCGTTCACAAGAAAAATATGCAGGGCTGATGAAATCCTTGTTGTGTCTACTTTTCAAATACCCGTACTTGCGTATCGCGTCGTTGAGGGCGGCATTGGCTTATGGCTCGTTCTTTGCCTTGTGGAGTTGCCTTGCTTTCCGAATGAAGCAAGAGCCTTTCTTTGCGAGCGACGATATTATCGGAGCACTCGGTTTGTGCGGATTGGCAGGTGCATCCACGGTGGTTTTCATCAGCGGATATATCCAAAAGTATGGCGCAAGATTCTTCTCCATTGTCGGAGGATGCGTCATCTTGTTTGCATGGTTGTTGGCATTTTGGGGAAATGACAGTTACTTGTGGATGATAATCGCCATCCTCTTGATTGATGCCGGAATGCAAAGCATCCATCTGTCAAATCAGACCAGCGTAGTCGCTCTTGACGCATCCGCCATCAACCGGGTCAATACCGTTTATATGACTATTTACTTTTTAGGAGGTTCTGCCGGTACATTTGTTTCAGGTCTATTCTGGCAACATTATGGATGGATGGGTGTGGTAGGGGTAGGAGTTGCCTTTACCGCAGCTTCCTTGCTTGCTAATTGCTTCAACTCTAAAACGGCATAAGGGTGGATGTCAAATTTCTTGTGCTTTTCCCAATCAAGTTTTTGTTTTCTACTGCTGTATATAATAAGTGTGTAGTTGAAAAAATCTGCCATATCTACCAGCATCTTACGCAACTCGCACATTATAAGCACAATAAAGGCTGGTAGATAAGTCGCCGGAAGCCTAAATCTTCCAGCCTATCTACCAGCCTTTTTTGTATATCTACCAGTCTATGCCGTTCTGTTTAGCAGCACAGGTGGGTTGTTTAAGCTGTTTTACTTCTGCAGATACTTCTTGCCGTTCACGATAACGATGCCCTTGTAGTCGGCACCTACACGCTGACCAGCGATGTTGTAGCGTACGTTGCTCTGCTGCTTAACGGTTGTCTGAACGCCGTTGATGCCAGCTGCCTCGTCGAATACGAAGAGCATCGGCTTAACAGCCTTGTCCTGAGCCTCTGTCCATGCACCGAATGTGGTGAATGTACCGTTGCCGTACTGTATGAACTGACCGTTGTTTGTGATGGTGAATGTGCCGTTCTCTGCAGGCTCTACAGTCCAAGCCTTAGCCTCGTTGCCGAGCTGGAATGAAGCGTGTTTGCCGTCCATGTAGAGGTAGTAGCCGTTAGCGTCCTTGATAGCGTAGCCGCCCTCAGCAGCCTCGAATGTGAATGCGTTTTTGTAAGACGACTTAATCTTGAGTTCGTCAACGATGCCGTCAACCTTGAACGAGTTGAGGTAGCCGTAAGGCTTCTCTGCGTTGTACTTAACAGGAGCAGCGTAGTATGTCTTGTTGTCGCGCTGAGCCACGATGAGATACTGCTTGCCAGCCTCTACTGCGGTAGCCTTCTTGTACACGTTCATGCGGTAAACATAAACAGTGCAGGTTGTCTTGCCAGCGTTGAAGTCGGCGTTCTCCTCTGCAGAAGCAGTGATGATAGCCTTGCCCTCCTTGCCAGTTGCTGCGATAACGCCCTCTGCGTTTACGGTAGCTACCTCCTCGTTGTCAGAAACGAACTTAACAGCAGCTGTTGTTGCCTTTGTGAATGTAGGAGCAGTGAATGTTGTGCCGAGCTCGTAGTCGACGGTTGACTCAGAGAACTTCAAGCCTGCTGACTTCTTTGTAGGACCTACTTCTCCGCCTACTGTCACCACGATGGTAGTAGCGCGAACCTGGTTAGACTCTGCTGTGAATTTAACTTCAGCAGCGTTGCCTACCCATGTGCCAGTCTTGCCCTCGTAAGAGTAGCCGTCCTGAGCAGCGAAACAGCCAGGACCCCACTTTACCTCATTGTTAGCTGTACATGTGAACACGATCTTTGTGATGTTGCCAACGGTTGAAGACACGGTCAGTATGTTGCCCTTGTAGATACGGAACTGCTGTCCGTTATACAGGTTGCCGGCACCTGAAGTAGATGTACCCTTGTCGATGGTGAGAGTGATGCCATCCTGAGTTACTGTAGCGGTCTCGCTACCTGCGAAGTCTGTCGCATTGAGAGTGATAACGCCTGCGAATGCCGTGCTGCAAACGAGCATAAGCATGGCCATGAATGTGTAGCGTAAAGTTTTAATCATAGTGTTTAATTTTAAGTTTATAGATGTTATTTGATAATGTTCGATTACGTTATTATTGACAATGCAAAGTTATATATTATATATGAGAAAAGCAATTGCAATGAGGTGAAAAAAGTACTACAATTCAAAAAACTTTAGCTTTTCTTTGGGAATTTCATTAAAATAGTTTAACTTTGCCAATGCGTTAATGCAAAGCAACTATATTTTTTAATTCATTAAACCCCTGTTTATTGCCTATCGAAGCACATTTACTTAACAAAAACCGATTAAGAAAATGAAGAATTTAAAGGATATGACCGACGAAGAGTTGGCCCTATCATACGTCGATGGGAATAACAAGGCTTTCGATCTGTTGCTTTCGCGCAATCAGCAGAACCTCTTCTCATACATTCTTTTCGTGGTTCACGACCGCGAAACCGCTGATGATATCTTCCAGGAGACCTTCATAAAGGTTATCACACGTCTTCAGGAGGGCCGTTATGTTGTCAGTGGCAAGTTCAGCGCGTGGGTGATGCGTATCGCCCACAACGCCATCATGGACTGGTATCGCGACCAGTCGTCGCGCTGTATCGTGAAAGCCGGAAAGGACAACGACCTCTCGAACATTGGTGGCGACGACCTCGTTGAGGGCAACATCGAGAGCACATACGTCAATCGTCAGGTGATGAACGACGTGCGCCGACTTCTCGATATGCTGCCACCCATTCAGCGCGAGGTAGTGTACATGCGCTATTATCAGCAACTCTCTTTCAAGGAGATTGCCGACACCACGAGTGTGAGCATCAACACCGCCCTCGGCCGTATGCGCTATGCCCTGCTCAACATGCGTCGCATGGCGAAGAGCAACGGCATCTCGCTCCAATTAGCGTAATTTCAGGGGCACTTATAGGGGGTGCACTTGTCTCAAGTGCACCAATAAATCTCAAGTGCACCCCCTATGGGTTACTTGCAGTGCTTCAGTCCGTGGATTGTAGCGATAGGGTCTGCAGCCTTGAACACGTAGCTGCCGCTCACGAGCACATCGGCACCAGCAGCCACCAGCAGCGGAGCCGACTTGTCGTCTACACCACCGTCAATCTGTATGAGAGCCTTGCTGCCCGACTCGTCGATGAGGCGGCGCAGGCGCTTCGTCTTCTCCACCGAGTGCGGTATGAACTTCTGACCGCCGAAGCCCGGGTTCACGCTCATCAGCAGCACCATGTCCACGTCGCAGATGATGTCCTCGAGCACGCTCACCGGAGTGTGCGGGTTGAGCGTCACACCAGCCTTCATGCCCGCAGCGTGAATCTCCTGGATGGTGCGGTGCAGGTGTGTGCACGCCTCGTAGTGTACGTTCATCATCATGGCGCCCGTTGCAGCCACCTCCTTGATGTAGTGTTCCGGATGCACAATCATAAGGTGAACGTCGAGCGGTTTCTTGCACTCCTTAGCCACCGCCTGGATGACGGGGAAGCCGAACGAGATGTTAGGTACGAACACGCCGTCCATGATGTCCAGATGCAGCCAGTCTGCCTCGCTGCGGTTTATCATGTCGATGTCCGAACGCAAGTCGATGAAGTTCGCTGAGAGAAGCGAAGGTGATATAAGAGTTTCCATTTCCTTTTTTGTTTCCTTTCTTTTGTTTTCGATTTTGTAAGCTCTCAACTTGCGCGAGCTAACGAGTCGGCAAGTTGACGAGGGTGTTGTTTTCTTTAACTAACGCAATACGGTTTGTTGCGGTTGTTCGCCTGCGCCAGTCTGTAGGAGTAGGCAATCTGTCGGATGAAGCTCAATGTCTTTTCCGAAGGCTGTAGTTCTTCTTGAGTAAAATACTTCATAGGCAAAGCTATTTTATATGTTTTAGAGATGTTTTTATATTTAGTAAACGCAGCCGTTCGGTGTTTATTACATATTGTAGCGAATATTTTTTTCTTGCAGTTTCAGCTCTTTTGTCATCCGCGTCGGTCGGTGCGTATGTCTGCGTCGGTCGGTGCGTATGTCTGCGTCGGTCGATGCGTATGTCTGCGTCGGTCGGTGCGGATGTCTGCGTCGGTCGGTGCGGATGATGTTTGCATATTAAAAAAGGTAGCGTAAGCAGAACTATGCACGGTTCTGCTTGCGCTACCAATCACTTTAGGTGCCTGGTGGGCAGTATCTGTCGCTGTCTGTTAGGATGCAACAATCTTAATTTTTAATAGGCAATAGTAGACAATATTGCCAATTGGATGTTGAAGAATATTTCTTAAACATATTATCATATTCTGGATAATAGTAATAAACACTTGCATCATAGCCACCATATGCATTTTCATATTTTATAGAGGTGTATCTTTTATTATCCTTAATATATACTCCATTTTTTCTAATGTCAGCAATTGGTGTCGATTTGATATTATAGAAGAAACTTTTTATCCTTTCATTTTTCTTCGCAGGATATACTACATATTGAAGACTATTGGATGTGTTTTTTGCCCGTACTTTTTGTATTGAGCAATAATCAATTAGATTTTTTGCCTGATCTAATGACGGGATTTTATACCCATCTAAATTATTGTGCTCTAAATCATAGTTCCAGAAATCGGCATGTCTTTCAGCTCCGTCTTCTTCGTTGATGTCCAAATGATTCTTTCCATCAGAACCTTGGACAATAACTCCTTTTGCCCATTTCGTTCCGGCAAGATATATACATCCGTCTATATCTTTGCCGTCCGCAGATGTGTCGTAGCCTGTTATGGTTTCCTTTTTAACTTGTATATAAGCACCTCCGTTGATTTTGTATTCGTCCACCTCATTTTTGATTGTCAATAAAGGATAACAAGAGCAGTTGGCTATATCGTACAAGTCTATATCGCAATAGATTTTATTGTCGTCAGTAATAGTCAAAGGATAAGTCTTTTTACCAATAGTAACCGTTGCTTCTGATATTTTGCTTTCAAACATGGAGTTCTTACATTCTGCAATATACCGTATAACATCGTAGTTTTGGGGATTTGTGCATATAGAGTCGGCTATCTCAGGACAAAAATGTGATTTGTTGTAATGTAGTGTACGCACCGATATACTCTCGTCTTCCCCATTTATGGTTGCTATAGTAGATATAGTTACATTTCTGTTATACGGGATTTCTATCTCAGCATAGTAGAGGTCGTCATCACCTTTCTGTGCGTCTACAATCACTTCTTCGCCGTCTCCACTCAGTTTGAAAATCACCTTTGAGAGCTTTGGGTTACCTGCCACGTCTTTTATGATCTGTCCGTATTTTATTTTGCAGGAAGTGTGATTTGCAGAAATTACGTCTTGAAGACATGTGCCCTCTGTTGTGACAATATATCCTACTTCGTCATCATAGCTGTTGCAGGAGATAGCTGCAAAGCAGACCAATAGTATAAAAAGATATTTCTTCATGATTAGTTGCGTTTTTTGTTTTTATGGATGCTGATGCCTAAGCCTATGTATGGGTCGTGATGCCACTTGGTGTCGCCGAATTTTCCGGTCAATATTGAGGCATATCCAACCTGTAGCAGTATGGCTTTATACTTTACGATTATACCTATATCTCCAGCAACACCTTTGGCACCAGATACATAACGTTCGTGGCTGTAGGAGAACTCGGTATCATCCAAGTCTTTCGTTTGTTCGTACTTCTGTACATATTGTCCGTATCCAGCTCCTATGTAAGCGAACAAGTATTTGTGGCAACGTTTCATAACTCCGGCTGTAACGGTTGCGTATGCCGGGTCCTTCTTCTTGTATATGCCAGTGCCGTAATACCCGTCTTTATAATAAGGCTCAGGATAACCCTCTGAGTCTATACCAAAATCTCCGCCTGCATTGGCAATTCGTAGGTATGCACCCCAGTTGCGACACAAGGCGAGTGTTGCGCCGAAAGCTTTGCAGCCAGTGTAGTTGGCTATAACCATGCCGTACAGGCGTGGCGGACGCTTCTTTAGTGTGTACGAGAAGTCTTTCTTCTCGAACGGGTTGATAGTGATTTGGTCGCTAATGTCGAAATACTCTTTCTCGTCGCCCTTGATTTTGATGTTGTGTGTGCCGACGATTTTTAGAGTTTGAGGAGTCAGTCCTTGTGGTATGCCGTCTAAGAAGATTGTGGCTTTTGGCATACTGCTGATATTAGCTTCACCTTCGATGAGGAAAGAGAATTCGGTGTTGCCGGTAGTGCTGACTTCGATAGGGTAGTTCTTTTCAAATAAGCTGCCGTATCTTACGGTTACGTTGTGCTGTCCGGTTGCAACTTTTGTGTACATTATGTTGGTTGACGACCAATCGCCGTCAATGGCGATATCCGCACCAGCTGTTGTTTGCAGCTTGATTCTTACCGAGTCGTTGGCAGTCTGCGCTTGTGTAGCGCAGACCGTCATTAGAAGCGATAAGATAATAAGTCCTATTCGTTTCATTGTTCTTGTATTGATGTTTATTCGATGTTGAAGTTCATTCGCCAGATGTTGTATTTGCTTTCGCGGTTAGCTCTGGTCGAGAGGAAGTAGATGCTACGTCCGTCTTTAGCCCAAACCGGACACATGTCGGAACTCGGGTTGAAGGTGAGCTGTGTCAATCGCGAACCATCGGTTCTTACCACGAAGATGTCGGTGTTCACAACGTTGTTGATAGCCGATGTAGAGTTGCCTTCAACTGCGAGCCACTTGCCGTCGGGCGAAAGAGCAGGGTTGGCGAAACTGCGTTTCTCGTCGGTAAGGATAAGTGTCTCCTGTCCTTTGACGTAATTGACATACCATATCTCGCTGCGTCCGGCAGAAGAGTTTCTGACGCAGTAGAAAGCTTCCGGGTCATTAGGGATAAGGCAAACATTGTAGCCGGAAGCGCACGATGTGAGTGTGCCGTCCTTTCTGTCGAGCGACCATACCGACGGACCATTAGCCGACTGGCGTGAGAAGAATACCTTCTGACCGTCGAGTGAGGCTGGGTTCCAATCCGCCACCGAACCGTTGGTTATCTGCTGCATCATGCTTCCCTGGTCGGCGTTGACAGAAGAGATGTAATAGTTGACACCGTTCTGATCGGAGAAGTAGAGTTTGTTGTCCTTTGCCCACGAGAACGAGAGTACGTCGCGGAATGTGCGCTGTGTGGCAGCACCCTGAGCACCTGCGTTTCTCACCATGATGTTTGTCTGACCGTTAGCCTTGTAGAGGTATGCCAGTTTGCTACCATCGGGCGAGATAGCGAGAGTGCGTAACGGACACCACTTGAAGTGGGCTTCGGCACTGTATGCCCAGCTCGAGTTCTTGTAGTAAGCACGATTGGCCAATGCTGGCTCCTTAGTTGAGTTGCCGGAGATGATACTGTTGGTCGACTCGTCGGTGAGCTTCACAAGGTTAAGACCGCTTTCCTCGGGGGTGAATGCCTCAAGATAGTTGGCTACTTTACTCGAACCGCATGATGCGAGTAATACAGAAACGGCTGCAAAGCCTAATACTTTTACTGATGTTTTCATAATGTGTTGATTTTAGTTGCTTGTTGGTGATTCGTTTGAGTTGGATGTACCGTTTTGCTGAAGTTGTTTATCAAGCGCCTGTTGGTACTTTGATGTTTGTGAGGAAGTAGCGCAACTTGCTGCTCCAATCACAAAAACTGCCGCAACGATGCACGAGCAGATAAGTTTTAAAGACATGCTTTGTGTCATAATTATAGTTTTTTTGTTAGTAAATAAATGATGATTGCGATTGAGTAAGACGTTAAGTCGAGAATATCCCATGTGCCGCTGGCAAGCCCAATGAGTTGACAGAACTCGTGCGCTATGATAGCCACTGGCATAGCCCAAACGAAAAATAGCCGTATGTGTTTGCCGTCGTTGTTCCATATGAACTCCATTGCAAACATGTATGACAACAACCACATTCCGTCGGGTAGGCTATAGACAACCCATTCAGGAACCGTCTCTATAGGCGGAAGCCAATGCGCAGACCTTAAGGCTCTGACATCGTCGAGCAAGCCCATCAGTTCAAGCGGTTTAAACATATAGAGCGTTAGCGGTCTATACAGAATGTAAACCAGTTCGCCGATCGATATGAGTAGGGCTGATAGTAATATGTAAGTTTTTCTTTTAATAGTTATAATACCAGACTCGCTGTCTCCAAGAAGTCTATTAAAAATAAAAACTCAGTGATGACCGATATAAAAAAAGGACGTGGAGACTCTATCCGTTACTCGCTCCACAGCTTGAGGCCCTAGGAATTGCCCATTGTAGTCGAAACGAGCAACCCAAGACCCCACGCCGATATGAACGTATCAGTCTCATCGTATATGTATATAACCATAAGTGCATACTTACGTGAATGTAAGTACACATTATATATTAATATAATATACCAATGAGGGCTGAGAATAGTGTCATACCCCGTGGCATCTATCGTTGCCATGTCCCTTGACCACAATTTGAGAGTTTCCTAGGCTTTCAAGCTGTCAGTGAACAAAGCGCGTGATAAACGCCTTTCCATATATGGTATCTCCACGACACGCAGCTAACCGAATAGCGTTGTCTTTCCCGGCACTTAAAGTGTCATCGGCGTAGAGACAATGCAAAATTAGTGTATTTTTTTGAAACTGCAAATTATTAAAGCTAATTATTTTCATTACTTGTGTACACAGCGGTCTCGTTAAAGCAGACTGACAATCCGTTGGTTCCGTGTTCTTGGTATTGGTTTTAGCGGACAGCAATATATGCAAAAAACTTTGCATAAGTCGTTCGCAATACGGAAAAAATACGTAACTTTGTCTTCTGCGATAAAAGCTGTCGCAGTATGTAAACAGTTAGTTTTGGAACAACGATAACGACCGAAATATGAAGACAATCAACACACGTCGCAGCATACGCAAGTACACCGATGCTGCGGTAAGCGACACGCTGCTGCGCCACTTGCTCAGCGAGGCGGAGCGCACGCAGACAATGGGCAACCTGCAACTTTACAGCGTAGTGGTGACACGATCCGATGAACAGAAGCGCCGCCTCGCGCCGGCACACTTCAACCAGCCGATGGTGGAGGGTGCGCCCGTAGTGCTCACGTTCTGCGCCGACTTCCGTCGCACTACGCTTTGGGCGGAGAACCGCAACGCCGACCCGGGCTACGACAATATGCTCTCGTTTCAGAACGCAGCCACCGACGCGCTGCTTTTCTGCCAGACCTTCTGCAACCTTGCTGAAGAGGAAGGTTTGGGCTGCTGCTTCCTCGGCACAACGGTGTACATGCCGCAGATGATTATCGACGTGCTGCAGCTGCCTCGCCTTGTGGTGCCCGTGGCTACTATCACGCTCGGCTGGCCCGACGAGCAGCCTGCGCTCACCGACCGTCTGCCCCTCGATGCCATCATGCACGAGGAGACTTACTGCGACTATACCCCCGAGCGCATTGACCGCTTCTATGCCGAGAAGGAGGCATTGGAGGAGAACCGAGAGTTTGTGCGCTTGAACGGCAAACAGACCCTCGCGCAGGTGTTTACCGACTGCCGATACACGCGCAAGGACAACGAGGCTATGTCTGCAGGACTTATCGACGTACTAAAGAAACAAGGTTTTTTGCGTTGATTTGCCGACCGCTAAGCTGAAAGGTATCATAACAAGTATTCAGATATAACAATGAACAAAGACACGTTCGACAAGCCGCTCTCGCTCCTCGAGCTCAACTCGCTCGTCGCAGCCGTCGTAGACATCAGTCTGCCCGACGAGTACTGGGTGGAGGCTGAGCTGTCGGAAGCACGCGAGGTGCGCGGGCATTGCTACATGGAGTTGGTGGAGAAGGACGAATTCTCCAACACGCCTACGGCACGCGCCTCAGCCAAGTGCTGGGCATCGCGCTGGTCGCTGCTGCGCCCCAAGTTCGAGCGTATCACTGGTCAGCGGCTGCACGCCGGCATGAAGGTGATGCTGCGCGTGCGTGCGCAGTTTCATGCCGCCTACGGCTTCTCGTGGATAGTGAGCGACATCAACCCCGAGTACACCATGGGCGATCTCGCACGCCGCCGCCAGGAGATATTGCGCCAGCTGAAGGCAGAAGGTGTGTTCGACCTGCAGAAAGAGCTTCGGCTGCCGTTGTTTGCGCAGCGCATAGCCGTCATATCGAGCGAAGGAGCAGCCGGCTACGGCGACTTCTCGCGCCAGCTGCACGACAATCAAGGGGGCTATATATATAAGGTGGAGCTCTTCGCTGCCGTGATGCAAGGCGAAGCCGTGGAGCAGAGCGTGATAGCCGCCCTCGGACGCATATACGAGCGTGTGGACGACTTCGACGCGGTGGTGGTGATACGCGGTGGCGGAGCCACGAGCGATATGTCGGGCTTCGACACGCTCGCTTTGGCGGAGAACGTAGCCAACTTCCCATTGCCCGTCATTACCGGCATCGGTCACGAGCGCGACGAGTGTGTGCTCGATATGGTGGCGTTCGCACGCATGAAGACCCCAACGGCTGCTGCGCAGTTCCTCATCGACAACCTGCAGCGCACGGCGCAGCTCATCGACCAGGCAGCCGACCGCATCGCCGACCGCGTGAAGCGCCGCATGGACGTGGAGCGTGTGCGCCTCGTGTCGCTATCGGAGCGTATCCCCATGCTCTTCTCGCTCGTTAAGACGAAGGAGTGGGGCAGAGCCGACCGCCTCATGCAGCGCATAACGACGGCTGCGAACAGGCAACTCGTGACGGCGGAGACCTATGTCAACACCTTGCAGCGCTCCATAGAGATGTCAGTAAGACGAAAGATAGACAACGAGCACCACCGGCTCGAGCTGCTCGCACAGCGCGTTGAGGCTGAAAACCCCGACCGCCTTCTGCGTCGCGGTTATAGCATCACGACGTACAACGGCAAGGCGGTGCGCGATGCCGCACAGCTGCCGAAGGGTGTGCTGGTGGAGACGCACGTGGAGAAAGGAACATTCAAATCAAGAGTGGAATAGTAGGAGGGTATGGCATCCTGCCATACCCACGCTGCCTTTCGTAGCGGAGGTTTACTAATTATTAAACAAGAAGATATGCCCAAAGAACAGAAATACGAAGCAGCGATGCGCCAGCTGGAAGACATCGCAGCAAAGATGGAGAACGGCGAGCTCGATATAGACTCGCTCAGTGAGCAACTGAAGACCGCGCAGAAGCTGATAAAGCAATGCAAGGACAAACTCACGAAAACCGACGAGGACATACGCAAGATACTCGGCAGTGAGGATTGACAACGCAAGTTGTTGTCTGCTTTTTTGTGCTAATAATGTCTAATATCGCACAAATAGTTGCACGTTTGTTTTATTATTATTACTTTTGCCTGCGGTTAGGGGAGCATATCCCCGCTATGAAAAAGAAACGTATTAAAACCTAAAGTTTTATGAAAGATATAGCATGGTCAGAGTTGTCGTTCGGCTATATGCCTACCGACTATAACGTGCGCTGTTGCTACCGCAATGGCAAGTGGGGCGAGATAGAGGTCTGCTCCGACGAGTACATTAAGCTCCACATGGCAGCCACCTGTCTGCACTACGGACAGGAAGCCTTTGAGGGACTGAAAGCATACCGTTGCCCCGATGGCAAGGTGCGCGTGTTCCGAATGGAAGATAACGCAGCACGTCTGCAGTCGACATGTCGCGGTATCATGATGCCAGAGTTGCCTACAGACATCTTCGTTGAGATGGTGAAGAAGGTAGTGCGCCTCAACCAGGAGTACATCCCGACATACGAGAGCGGTGCTACGCTCTATATCCGTCCGCTCCTCATCGGTACATCGGCACAGGTAGGCGTTCGTCCGGCAGAAGAGTACATGTTCCTTATCTTCGTCACACCGGTAGGTCCGTACTTCAAGGGTGGTTTCTCTACCAACCCGTACGTCATCGTGCGCGACTACGACCGTTCGGCTCCGCTCGGAACCGGTATCTACAAGGTGGGTGGCAACTATGCTGCATCGCTCAGAGCCAACCATCTCGCTCATGAGAAGGGCTACGCTTGCGAGTTCTATCTCGACGCAAAGGAGAAGAAGTACATGGACGAGTGCGGTGCTGCCAACTTCTTCGGCATCAAGAACAACACATACGTCACACCGAAGTCGACCTCTATTCTTCCGTCAATCACCAACAAGAGTCTTATGCAGCTCGCTGAGGACTTCGGTCTGAAAGTGGAGCGTCGCCAGATTCCTGAGGAAGAACTCGCTACATTTGAGGAGGCAGGTGCTTGTGGTACAGCAGCCGTAATTAGCCCGATCTCTTACATCGACGACCTCGACACAGGTCAGCGCTTCACGTTCAGCGAGGACGGTAAACCAGGTCCTGTTTCGACCAAGCTCTACAACCACCTGCGTGGCATTCAGTATGGCACGGAAGAGGATAAGCACGGTTGGACAACAGTAGTAATCGAGTAAAAATTGATTAGGTAAATATTCAGAGTAAGGGTGCAGCGGTTTTTGCCGCTGCACCTTATTTGTATATATAAACCAACCCAAATTCCACTTTTAACCCTCCGAATTTGTCTAATCGTCCTTTATTTCGTAACTTTGCATACACTAATACATTTCATTATGGAGAATAATACTCATACCGTATTCAATGCAGCTCAACTTAAAATGTTGAATATGATGGCAATGCTGAAGACTAAAGAAGAGATCGATGGTCTGCAGCAGGTGGTGTCTGATTATCTTGCAAAACTGTTGCATGGTGAGATTGATCGTTTGTGGGAAGAAGGCGAACTCTCTGAAGAAAAAGTAGAGAGTTTTAGAACTCTCCATGAGCGCACACACTATAATAAGCAACAATTATGATTGGAGTGAACACTAACTATGTGCTTGACACAAATAGTTTGATAATGTCACTTTAGATTTCCCAAAAGTTGATGTAATTGATATTGACGAATTTTTAAAAATACTTCTTTCGGAAGCGAATTAAAAGACTATAATGGGCAAAGGAAAACTGGCGAAGTTCGCTGATATGGAGCGATACGAGAACGTGTTTCAATATCCGTTCTCGGTAGCAGATAATGTGCCGTTCGACATGAAAGGACGATGGCGCGAGATATATTTCAAGAACGACAACCCGATTGTGCTCGAGCTGGGCTGCGGCAAAGGCGAGTACACGGTGGGGCTGGCAAAGATGTTCCCCAACGTGAACTTCATCGGCGTAGACATCAAGGGCGCACGCATGTGGACAGGTGCCACGCAGGCACTCGGTGAAGGCTTGAAGAACGTGGCGTTTCTGCGCACGAACATAGAGATAATCGACCGCTTCTTCGCAGAGGACGAGGTGCAGGAGATATGGCTCACGTTCAGCGATCCGCAGATGAAGAACCCACGCAAACGTCTCACGTCTACCTACTTCATGGAGCGCTATCGTCGCTTCCTGCAGGACGGCGGCACGATACATCTGAAGACCGACTCCAACTTCCTCTTCACATACACCACATACATGCAGCAGCGCAATAATCTGCCACTGCTCTTCCGCACCGAAGACCTCTACCACACCGAGGGCTTGGACGCACAGACCAACGAGATTCTCGGCATACAGACCTACTACGAAAGCATGTGGATAGAACGCGGACTGAATATCAAGTACATGAAGTTCGCATTGCCGCACGACGGCGAGCTGTACGAGCCGGAAGTTGAGATACCGCTCGACGAGTACCGCTCATATCACCGCGACAAGCGTAGCTCTAAAACGACTGCAGTATAAGTTTTGAGTTTTGAATTTTGAGTTTTGAATTGTCGGCTACGCCGATTTTGAATTAATCAATTCAAAACTCAAAACTCAAAACTCAAAATTGCGACGCATGTCGCAACAATTCAAAATTCAAAACTCAAAATTCAAAACTCAAACATGACCCTATATCCGAAACTCATTACTGACGCACTCGCAACAGTAATATACGCAGGTACAAAGAAAAACCTCATTGAAAGCAATATGCTTGCCGACGATGTGCGCATCAACGGCATGAAAGTGAAGTTCACACTCGTCTTCCCACGCGATACCGACCCGTTTATGAAGTCGACTATCAAGGCGGCTGAGGCTGCTATCCACTATCACGTGTCGAAAGACGTGGAGGTGACAATCGAGACCGAATTCCTCTCGAAGCCGCGCCCGGAAGTGGGCAAACTGCTACCGCAGGTGAAGAACGTCATCGCCGTAAGCTCTGGTAAGGGCGGAGTAGGCAAGAGTACCGTTGCAGCCAACCTCGCCATTGCCTTGGCACGTCTTGGCTACAAGGTAGGTCTGCTCGACTGCGACATCTTCGGTCCGTCGGTTCCGAAGATGTTCCAAGTAGAAGACGCACGTCCATACGCTGTGAAGAAAGACGGTCGCGACCTCATCGAACCGATTGAGAAGTACGGCATCAAGTTGCTCTCTATCGGCTTCTTCGTAAACCCCAATACCGCAACACTGTGGCGCGGTGGCATGGCATCGAACGCACTGAAGCAGCTCATCGCCGACGCCGACTGGGGCGAGCTCGACTACTTCGTGCTTGACACACCTCCCGGAACAAGCGACATACACCTCACACTGCTCCAGACTCTCGCAATCACAGGCGCTGTCATCGTGAGCACACCGCAGAAGGTGGCGCTCGCCGACGCTCTCAAGGGCATTGACATGTACGAGAACGACAAGGTGAACGTGCCTATCCTCGGACTCGTGGAGAACATGGCGTGGTTCACACCAGCCGAACTGCCGGAAAACAAGTATTACATCTTCGGCAAGGAAGGCTGCAAGCAGCTTGCGCAGGAGAAGGGCTTGCCTCTGCTCGCGCAGATACCGCTCGTTCAGGGCATCTGTGAGAATGGCGACGCTGGTACACCTGCCGCTCTCGACAGCAACAGCATAACAGGTCTGGCGTTCATCAACCTCGCACAGGCTGTTGTTACCGTCGTGAACCGTCGTAACAAGGAGCAGCAGCCCACAAAAATTGTAGAGGTTACGAAGAACTGATAGAGCTGAACGTACAAAAAATAAGTCTGAACGTACAGGAATCTATTTGTATTACAATGGCTAAAGAGAAAGAAATATTCAAGCGTGCCGAACTGCTCATGGGCGAAGACGTGATGGAGGCGTTGGCGTCGAAGCGCGTCATCGTCTTCGGTGTGGGCGGTGTAGGCAGTTGGTGTGTAGAGTGCTTGGTGCGCTCGGGCATACGTCATATCACGATAGTCGACTGCGACTGCGTGTGCGCCTCGAACGTAAACCGTCAGCTCATGGCTACGTCTGCCACCATTGGACGTGTGAAGGTGGAGGCGCTGCGCGAACGTCTGCTCGAGATAAACCCCGACTGTGAGATCGCAGCCCTACAGAAGATGTACACCGACGAGACTGCAGCCGAGTTCCATCTCGACGAGTACGACTATATAATCGATGCTATCGACTCGCTGAAGGACAAAATATCGCTCATAATGCGTGCCTGCGAGACCAATGCCGTGTTCTTCTCGTCAATGGGCGCTGCGTTGAAGATGGATTCTACGCAGATACGCGTGGCAGAATTTTGGAAAGTGCGTGGCTGTCCGCTCGGCGCTGCGCTGCGCAAGCGCATGAAGCGCGCAGGTTTGAAACCGGCGCACAAGTTCCAGTGCGTCTACAGCGAAGAGCTGCTCGACAATCGTGGCAGCGACACAGGCAACGACCCCTGTCTGATACAGAAGGCGCAGACAAACGGATCGATGGCGCACATCACGGCTATATTCGGCTTCACGATAGCCGGACTTGTGCTTAAAGATGTGTATCAGAAGACACTTGGCAAGCTGTAATACAATAAAACAACGAAAAAAGAGTTATTTAAAGAAAACAATATTGACAATGAAGAAATACGTTATTTATCTGTTTCTGTTCATGTTCCTGCCGTTGGCTGCCATGGCACAGTCGTCGATGACCGACCAGCAGGTGATGCAGTACATCGTGAAGGAACACAACTCTGGTAGGTCGCAGTCGGAGATTGTGACCAAGCTTATGCAGCGTGGTGTGGACATCTCGCAGATTCGCCGCGTGCGCAACAAGTACGAACGCCAGATGAAGCAGGGCGGATTGGGTAATGTGTCGGACAACACAACGGGTAAGGACGAATCGCGTCTGCGTACCAACAACGGTAATCCGCGCGAGTTGACAAAACGCGACGACTATGGTAAGGAGGCTACGCAGAAGGCTTCGCAGTATTCGAACATGCGCCTGAAGGCAGAACGCGACCGCAAGTACAAGAACACCTACGACGAGACCGATGAGGAGTTTATGGACTATCAGCGCGAGATGTTCGAGCTGGTGCCAGATACAGCGCAGATGCTTGAGCAACTGCTTGCAGAGCGCGACGCTCTGAAGAAAAAAGTGTTCGGACGCGACATCTTCAACAATCAGGAACTCTCGTTCGAGCCGAACATGAATATCGCTACGCCGCAGAGCTACGTTCTCGGTCCGGGCGATGCCGTCTTTGTGGATATCTACGGTGCTTCGCAGAAGTCGGAGCAGTGTACCGTGTCGCCTGAAGGCGAAATAACAATCGAAGGCTTCGGCCCCGTACATGTTGGCGGACTTACAGTAAATCAGGCTAACAGACGCCTTCGCTCTACGCTTGGCGCACGCTATAGTAGTTCGAAGGTAAAGCTATCGGTAGGTCAGACACGCACTATAATTGTTAACGTGATGGGCGAGGTGAAGACACCTGGCACATACACACTCTCGGCTTTTGCTACTGTCTTCCACGCTCTCTACATGGCTGGCGGCACAAACGACATCGGTACGCTCCGTAATATCAAGGTATATCGCAACAACCGCCTTATAACAACCGTCGACATCTACGACTATATCCTCAACGGCAAGCTCACGGGCAATGTGCGCCTCGCCGACAACGACGTGGTTGTTGTAGGCCCGTACGACTGTCTTGTGAACGTAACGGGTAAGGTGAAGCGTCCGATGTTCTACGAGATGAAACCCAACGAGTCTATCGCTTCGTTGCTGAAATACACGGGCGGTTTCACTGGCGACGCTTACAAGAAGGCCGTGCGTGTGAACCGCAAGAACGGAAAGGAATACTCGGCATATAACGTTGAGGAGTTCGACTTTGCGAGCTTCCATGTAGCCGACGGCGACTCTGTGTCTGTCGACTCAATCATGGCACGCTACGCCAACACCGTTGAGGTGAAGGGAGCCGTGTTCCGTCCGGGTATGTATAACCTCGGCGAGCAGGTGAACAGCGTACGTTCGCTCATCGAGCACGCCGACGGTGTTACAGAAGATGCTATCACTTCGCGTGCCGTGATGCACCGCATGAAGGCAGACCGCACTCTTGAGGTGGTCAGCGTAGACATCGAGGGCATTATGAGCGGTCGTGTTGCCGACATTCCGTTGAAGGAGAACGACGTGCTCTTTGTGGCTACCAAGACAGAGAAGATGTCCGACCGAACGCTCACGATACGTGGCGAGGTGCAGTATCCCGGTGTGTACAAGTACGCCGACAACGAAACTGTAGAGGATTTCATCATACAGGCAGGCGGTCTCACCGACAAAGCATCGCTTATGAACGTAAGCATCAGCCGACGTGTGAGCGACCCGAAGGCGTTGCGCCCAGACAGCGTCATCGCAAAGACATTCAACGTGGCGTTGAAAGACAACTTTGCTGTTGACGGCGACCGCACGCTGACGCTCATGCCTTTCGACGAAGTGTACGTAATGCGCTCGCCGGGCTACACCGAGCAGCAGAACGTGTCGGTAGAGGGCGAGGTGCTCTTCGCCGGAACATACGCCCTGGAGCGCAACAACACACGCTTGAGCGATCTCTTCAAAAAGTCGGGCGGCTCGAACGGACTCGCCTACATAAAGGGTGCACGACTCATGCGTAAAGCTAACGAAGCAGAGAAAGCGCGTATGGAGGCAGTACTGAAGATGCAGCAGGAGGAGCAGAAGAAGAACCTTTTGCAGCTCTCGGCAAGTGCTAACAACGCCGCTGCTCTGCAGTCGACAGCCAAGGATGCCACGAATGCGAACATCGACAAGTTTCAGGTGCCTGACGAATACCCTGTTGGTATCGACCTTGCAGAGGCGATGAAGCACCCGGGCTCGGATGCCGACCTCGTTTTGCGCGACGGCGACCGCCTTATCGTCCCGCAGTACAACGGAACCGTGAAGGTGAACGGAGCCGTGATGTATGCCAATACCGTGGCTTACGAGCGCGGAAAGCGTGCCGGCTACTACATCGACCAGGCAGGAGGCTATGCTTCAGATGCCGTTAAGGGCCGTGCATACATTATATATATGAACGGCAAGGTGTCGAAGCTGAGTCATGGAGCGAAGGTGCAGCCGGGCTGCGAGATTGTAGTGCCTGCTAAGCTGAAGCGCAAGATGACAGCTGCCGAGATGATGAGTATGGGATCGAGCATGTCGTCAATCGCTGCGATGATTGCTACAATCAGTAACATTCTTACGAAGTAAGGTTTTGCTTACATGTAGTATATGTTAGTTGGTAAAAATATAGTAACAATAATAACAATGAAGAAGAATCACATATTGATGGCAATGGTTGTGCTATTCTTTATGATGGTGTCTGTCCAGTTGAAGGCTCAGACACCATCAGAGTGGCCAGACATTCCTTTGCTTACTATCGAAACAGTTGATGGTGTGATGCCAACTGCTACTAAAGTGTATCCTCCAGAAGGATGTGTTGGTGAGGGTATATTGAGTGAGCATGTGCCTGGTCGTCTTGTGATGACTCTCAAGGGTAAGACACTATATGATAGTGGCGACTATATCAAGGGCGAGTCGGGCATCAGAATCAAGATTCGTGGTAATTCTACTGGTGCGAATCTTGCACAGCATCCTTATAAACTGAAATTGTCAAAGAAAGCCGATTTACTTCAACTTGGCAAGGAGCATAAAAGTAAGGACTTCGCCTTGCTTTCCATGTTTACATGGAATAAAGTGATGAAGAATGAAGAATGCAATATTCTTCTTAATACAGGTTTGGCTTTGTGTCGTGCGCTTAATTTCCCATGGACACCTAATACACGTCCCGTAAATGTTGTTATCAACGGAAAGTACCAAGGTTTGTATCACCTTATTGAGACTGTTGAGCGTGCCGATACTCGTATAAAGACCGATAAGACTGGTTTTGTAATAGAGAACGATGCCTATTGGTGGAAAGAAGGCGAGACTTATTTCCGTACAGAGCATCAAAAAGCCAACACTTACATGGGTTATACGTTCAAGTACCCTGATGGAGATGACATAACTGAAGAGCAGTTGGCTGATATAAAGAACTACATGGAGAAGGTGGAGACTGCGGTTTACTCAAACGCAGGAGCCTCTGATCTTATTGATTACAATTCATTTGCCCATTGGGTTCTTGCCCATGATATTCTTGGAACATCCGATGCTGCGGGTAGCAATATGTTTCTTTATAAAGAGAATGGTACTACAGAAAATTCTAAACTGAAGATGGCTACGCTTTGGGATTTCGATTCGGCGTTTCGTTCTGATGTGGGCTGGGGGTATCAACACATTAGTTATGCTTTCTTCTATCGGGCTCTATTTCAAGATAAGAACTTTGTTCGTACATATCTAAACCTTTATAAAGAGAAGATAGCGGCAGTGTATCCTTATGTTGAGAATAGCTTGAAGAATTTCAAGGAGAAATATGGTGAGGCATTCGAGAAGAGTATGGAATTGCATCGTGCTGTTTATGCTAATGAGTGTAGGAACACCCTTAATGAGCAGATTGATGATGTGCTGACACATCTGAATGAGCGTCTTGCCAAATTAGAGACTCTTACAGCCGAATTGGAGCAGTCTACAGCCATCGAATCTTGTGTAGATAATTCAGATAATCGTGTAGTGAGTCGCACCAATACTTTTGGTGTGGATTTTACTGGCGTTGATGCGAACCGCCTTCCTGTAGGAATATACATAGAGAAACGTGCTGATGGTACGGTTAGAAAAGTGTTTAATAAATAAAACAATATGAGTGAACAGACTATTACATCAATTGTGACAAACACGCCAGATGATAATGCTCTGAAGTTGCTTCGGGTGCTTTCTCTGCTTAGACGTCGTGTGTTGACAATTGTTGTTGTGACGCTTAGTGCCTTGATAGTAGTTGGTGTGTACATATTCAGTTTGCCACGTACATACAAGTCGGAAACCATTATGCTTCCCGAGACAACAACAGATGGTATTGCAGGCAACATCGGTGCGCTCGCTTCGCTGGCAGGTGTGAAGATGGGCAACAAGTCGGAGGATGCCATCTATCCGGAGTTCTACCCCAAGGTGACAGGTTCTTCCACCTTCCTCACCGAGCTCCTGAAAGCCGAAGTGTATTGTGAGCGCTTGGGTTCAAAGACAACCCTGTTCGACTACTTTGCGAAGCATCAGAAGAAGCCTTGGTGGAGTGGGGTGTTTCCAAAGAAAAATAAACCTGTATCCGACAAGATTAATCCTGTTCGAATCACTAAGAAGCAGCAGCTTATTGTGGACGAGTTGATGGATGCCTTCTTCTGTAGCGTTGACAAGAAGACAGACATGGTTACGGTTGTTGTGAAAGTGCAAGATCCAGAGGTAGCATCGCAGATTGCCGATATGATAAGAGAGCGTTTGCAGATTTACATCACAAATTATCGCACCAACAAGGCACGTACCGATCTTGCATACACAAAGAAGATAACAGATGAGGCACGCACAGAATATATCAAGGCACAGCAGAAGTATGCGGCTTATTGTGATGCCAATGAGGATATAGCTCTGGCTTCGTTCACGCAGGTTCGTGATCGTTTGGAGAACGAAATGCAGATGGCTTACAACATGTATCAGCAAGCCACTCAACAGATGCAGCTTGCACAGGCTAAGTTGCAGGAGAGGACTCCAGTGTTTGTAACGATACAGCCGGCTACAGTTGCCTCAAAACCAAGTGGACCGAAGCGAATGTTGACAATGATACTTGTGTTGATGCTTTCGGTATTTGGAAGTGTAAGTTGGATACTGTCGCGTGATGTATATGAGAGCAAGCTAAAAGCAACACGAAATGCAGATTAAGAAAAGCATAAACAATAATAGGAAAGAACTGGTTGATACCTTGTATTTGATAATGTTGCAGGGCATCAATCAGTTGTTGCCTATTATCGTGATGCCATACCTAATGGTGAAACTTGGAGCCGAAGGTTATGGCTATGTTGGCTTTTCGCTTTCTGTTGTTCAATACCTTATCATAATAGTCGATTTTGGCTTTAATCTCAGTGCTACAAAGCGTATAGCGGTTGTTGTAGAAGACAGAATCGCTTTGAGCCGTGTGTTCTGGAACGTTGTTGCAGCTAAGTTTTTGCTTATGTTCGTCACCACGCTTATATTGTTTGTTCTTGTGGTGTTTGTGCCTACGTTCCGTCTTTATGGCAATGCTATTATAGCCACCTATCCGATGCTGTTAGGTTCGGCTTTGACGTTCATGTGGTTCTTTCAGGGCGTAGGCAGAATACGTTTATTCTCGATAATGAACACCGTGTCGAAGTTGGTGTTGCTACCTTTGATATTTGTGTTCGTACAAACACCTGACGATTATGTCATGGCGGCATTGTTGCAGGCCGTAGTGTTTGTTTCAACGGCCATAATCTCTAACATTTATATAGCCCGTCAGCATCTTGTGGCGTGGGTGCGCCCTACGTGGCAGTTTGTTAAGGAAGAGTTGCATGTTAGTTTTCCGCTTTTTCTCTCCTCTGCCTCTACGAGTGTTTACACTCAGTTCATCGTGATAGTGCTTGGTTTCTATTGTACAACCGAGGAGATAGGCAAGTATTCGTCGGCAGAGCGCATCATGCGTGCAATGTGTTTTCTGCTCTATGTACCGCTCAATCAAGTGTTCTTCCCACGTATCAGCCAACTTGCATCGCAGAAGAACGGTGAAGAGCGCCGTCTGTTCAGTCAGGTTCGCTTCCTCGTGTTGGGCATAATGTCGGCTGTGAGCGTGGCGTTGTGGTGTGGTAGCTGGTGGTTGCCATCGTTGCTCGGTCCCGACTATGTAGGTATGGATGTCTATATGCGCATCTTTGCATTAGCTCCTATTGCCATTGGCTTTGGCGGAGTGTATGGACAGATGGGGCTCATCGGCATAGGCGACGAATATACAAGTCGACGTTTCCGCGATGTCTACTTCGTTGCAGCGGTGTCGGCGTTTGTGTTGATGTTTACACTCATTCCGTTCTTTCATGCAACGGGAGCCAGTTTGGTAGTGACGCTTACTGAAGTGATTGTAGCGTTACTTATGTTTTACAACTTTAAAAAATATTTGTAAGTATGCTGATAGCAGTATTGGTTTTTGCGTTGGTCTTGACTTGCATTGGTCTTTACATCTCGCGTGACATATTCTCCCCGTATGTTGCTGTGTCGGGTGTGTGGTCAATAGCTATACTTATATATTATTTTCTGCCAAATACGTTTTATCCTATCTGCAACGATTTCCCGTTCGCATTAGCAATTTGGCTGACTGGTTTTTTCGTTGGGTCTATGCTATGCGAGTATTATACAGCACCAGCCTCTAAAGAATCGGTAGAGCGTGAGCCCAACCGCATGATATTGTATGCCTATGTTGTATTGACCTGCGTGTCCGTACCTGTTGTCTGCGGAACCATTATTTTTCAGGCGTTGACGGAAGACCCGGAGAATATATTTCGCTATATGCGTATTCTGAATACGGGTATGGACGAGAATATTGAGATGCCTAAGCTTGGCATACTTATCTATTTTATGTCACTTGCCTTTGTAATGATGTTTTTCTCATTGCTTTATTTCAAGAGCAAGTGGATAAAGTTCATCGTTATATTCATGAATGTGCTTTTAGCTGTGGTGACGATGGCTAAGACCACCTTCCTCAGTATCATGTTCTCTTCGATGTACCTGTGCTTTGTGCAGAAAGTGATAAAGATTCGGCATCTTGTATATGGCATGTTGGCGTTCGTGGGTCTTAGTTTCATCATCCAGTCGCTACGTGCTGTAGGCGAGGAGCTTGAGACAACCAACTTCCTTGCGCTTTATCTCTCAAGTAGTATGGTGGCGTTCGACTACTTTGCCGAGCCTTTTGGTTCGCATCTGCCCGGTATGCGCACGTTCCGCATCATATACGCCATTGGCTATCCGCTTGGACTCACCGACCCGCCAAGCGAAACTATTTTGGAGTTTGTGAGCGTCCCCGACAACACCAACACATACACCAATATGTATCCGTTCTATGAAGACTTCGGCTTGTGGGGTGTGTTGATATTCTCGGTGGTTTACGGATTTTTCTATGGATATCTATATAAGAAAAGTCGCACGGGCGGTAAGATGCAACTCATCCTCTACGCCATATTTCTGACATTCGTGCTGATGGAGTTCATCGGTGAGTTCATCTTCACCAACATGTCTGCAACGATACAGTACATCTTCTTCGCCATGGTGCCGTTCTTGTTCGGCAGCAAGAAGAAGGAACAGGCGTAGCACGGGATGTAAATACGAATATAAAAAACAGAGTAAATGAGCAAAATAGATATATTACTAGCTACGTACAATGGTGCAGAATACATAGCTGCACAGGTGCGTTCGTTGCAGAGTCAGACCTTCGCCGACTGGTGTCTGCTTGTACATGACGACGGTTCTACCGACAACACGTTGGAGATAATAGCGCAGTTTGCAGAAACCGACAAGCGCATACGAATCGTTAACGACGGCAAACGCTTTCATAATTGTGCCTTGAACTTCATGCACCTGCTTGGTGTTTCCGATGCTCCGTTCTGCATTTTTTGTGATCAGGACGACGTGTGGCTTGAAAACAAACTGCAGGTGATGTATGACGCTATCGTCAGTAAGGACAACACGCAGCCACAGGCTGTCTATTCCAACTCGTTTGTCTACAATCCGGATGTGCCGACCATTGGCGGTTCGGCATCGCTCTGCTTGCCCACATGCGTGAAGGACGTGCTGTTCATGAATGCTGGCATACAGGGTTGTGCTCTTATGTTTAATGCTGCGTTGCGTAGCATCTGCCGCAATGTGCCTAAGGTGGTGGCAATGCACGACCATGTAGTGACGCTTGCGGCAGCCACTTTCGGCACGCTCACCTACGTAGATCGCCATCTTATGCTCTATCGTCGCCATGAGAAGGCGGTAACCGGTCCCACTGCTAAGCATCTAACCGACCGTATCGCTCCATTCTTCGACTCTACAAAGACAGTTCTCGACAAAAAGCACTATGCGGCTATACAGAGTTTCATGGAGACTTACAATTCGCTTATTTCGGATAAAGATAAAGCAATATTTTTCGATTTTTTGCGTTTTGAAAAGGAGGGACGCATCCGACGCGCTTTGCATGTTTTTGCAAAAGGTTACAAGTTGTACGGTCGTAGTTCTATTTTGGCATTCAAAATGTTGGTAAGAAACTTAGTGTAGGTGTTTGCGATGAATGTTCTGCATATAATAAATACGCTTGATATCGGTGGAGCCGAGCGTCTGCTTGTTGACACTCTACCCATAATGAAGGCAAAAGGCGTCAATGTGCGTGTCTTGCTGCTGGTCGCATCTGGTAGTGCTTTTGAGCAAAAACTGCAAACGCAAGGCATAGATGTCATGTCTGTCAACTTGCGGTTTGGACTATTCGATCCGCGTCTTATATTGCGTCTACGCAGACTTATGCGTGGTGCCGATGTTGTTCATACGCATCTGTTCCCCACGCAGTATTGGGCAGCATTAGCCAACAGTATAGGTGGTAAGTGTGTGCTTGTCACTACTGAGCACAGTACGTCGAACACCCGTGCGCAGCATTGGCTCACGTCGCAGCTCGATACCTGCATATACGGCTTGTACGATGGCGTGATTTGCATATCTGAGGCGGTTGCCCACTTCATGCGCAAGCGTACGCCACACCACGTAGAGATACGCTGCATAGACAATGGGGTGGTGCTTCCGTCGGTAGACGCGCTCGTTGAAGCCAAGCGGAGTGAAGTGGTTGAGGGTTTGACCGATGCAGACTTTGTGATGCTGCAGGTTGCGCGTTTCTCCGATCAGAAGAATCAGGACTGCGTGATACGTTCGCTCAAGCTACTGCCCGACAATGTGCATGCAGTGTTTGCTGGCTACGGTGTGCGTCTCGATGCGTGCAAGCAGTTGGCTGAAAGCCTTGGCGTTTCTACACGCACCCACTTCCTCGGTATGCGTTCGGACATAGCTCGTTTGTGGAGCATTGCCGACATAGGCGTGATGTCGTCGCATTGGGAGGGCTTTGGGCTTGCTGCCGTTGAGGGCATGGCATACGCCAAACCCGTCGTTGCGTCCAATGTGCCAGGACTTGCTGACGTGGTGAAGTTCGACCGATTGCTCTTTGCGCCTGATAACGAGCAGGCACTTGCCAACAGCGTGATGTGTCTGTATGCTGACACTACGGAGCGTCGGCGTATGGGCGAGATGTGTTGGCAACGGGCGCAGCAGTATGATATTAATAAGATGGTTGACAGTTATATCGAATTTTACGATGAACTGTTGAACAAAAAAGGTAAACAAACGAAACGATGAAGATAATATTTTGTGATAATACCCTTTGGGGACTTGTGAACTTTCGTGGCGAAGTGATACGCCATTTCATGCGCGAAGGACATCATGTGGTGCTTGTCGCGCCAGAGAAAGATGACAAGCAGATGCGCACAGCTATCCCCGACGGAGTACGTTATATACCAGTTAAGATGGGGCGTACGTCGCTCAATCCGATTAAGGATGTCAGCTATTTTATGCAGATGCTGCGCATATTCCGCACCGAACGTCCCGACTATATCTTCAACTACACCATAAAGCCGAACATATACGGCTCTATCGCAGCACGCATATGTGGCTGCCACTCTACAGCAATGATGGCAGGTTTAGGTTATATATTCATCAATGATAGTTTGTTGTTGCGTATAGCGCGCACCATCTATCGTTTTGGACTACTCTTCACCGATCATCTTATTGTTCTCAACTCGTTTATACGCGACATGGTAGTGCGGAAGCATTTCTGCGACCCGAAGAAAATTGTGTTCCTTGAGGGTGGAGAGGGCATTGACATACAAAAGTACACCAAGTACGACAACGCGTCGTCCACAACTACGTTCCTTTTCATCGGACGCATTCTGTGGGACAAGGGGTACGACGAGTTTTCAAAGGCTGCCCGTAAGGTGAAAAAACTTTATCCTGAGACGCAGTTCGAGCTACTTGGTTCTATGGATCCTTCCTATCCGAAGAGTGTTCCCGAAGAGCGTCTGCATCAGGATGAGGCAGATGGCATACTGAAGTATGTCGGTTTCACTCACGACATGAATTCGGTATACGAGCGCAAGGGAATTGTCATCACGCTGCCTTCGTACAGTGAGGGTATGAACCGCGCACTTATGGAAGCCACTGCTTCAGGTAAGCCAATTATCACTTCGGACATTCCTGGCTGCCGTGAGGCTGTAGATGATGGTGTCAACGGCTATCTCGTGCCTGTGAAGAATGCCGATGCCTTGGCTGAGGCTATGCTCAGATACATACGTCTATCGGATGAGGAGAAGCAAAAGCAGTCTGACATGAGCAGAGTGAAGGCTGAAAGCATCTTCGATATACGCAATGTTATCGGTAAATACAAGGAGATTGTTGGCGAATAGATATAAAAAATACATATTTTATGATAGGAACTATAACTTTTATAATAGCAACTTTTTTGGTGAGTTTTGTTTGTGGTATCATCACGATACCGCAGATAACAAGTTTCTGCAAGAAGAAGGAACTTTACGATATGCCTAACCTGCGCAAGGTCCACACCACGAATATTCCACGTATGGGAGGCACGTGCTTCATGCCGTGTATGATTGTGGCTGCTTTGTTGTCGGTTGCCGTCTATCGTTTCAACAATGATGAGACTCTCACTATAAGCCTTTGGTCGTTCATGTTTCTTGTCAGTATAATATTAGTATACACCATTGGTCTTATCGATGATATTGTGGGTGTATCGCCGCGCATCAAATTCGTCGTACAGATATTGGCGGCAAGTCTCATGCCGTTCTCGGGGCTGTACATAAACAACCTCTACGGTTTTATGGGCATTGAGACGATACCGTTCTGTATCGGTGCGCCTTTGACTGTGTTTGTCATAGTGTTTATCGACAACGCACTCAACCTGATTGACGGCATCGACGGACTCGCCGGCGGTCTCTCCGTATTGTCGCTCGTCGGTTTCCTCTATTGCTTCCAACGCGAGGGATTGTTTGTATATAGTGTGCTCATCGCAGGTCTGATTGGAGTGGTCGTTTCGTTCCTCTATTACAATATGTATGGCGGAAAGAACCATAAGTATAAGATATTCATGGGCGATTCGGGTAGCCTCACATTGGGCTTCATGCTTGCGTTCCTGCTCGTGAAGTTCACTATGCACAACCCCAACGTGATGCCTTTCCGCAGCGACAGTCTGCTCATATCCTTCACGTTGCTCATAGTGCCTTGTTTTGATGTGGTGCGCGTGATTCTCTCGCGCCTGTACGACAGACAGCCGCTTTTCAAGGCTGACAAGCGTCATATACACCACAAGCTCTTGCGCTGCGGACTCTCGCAGCATTGTGCGCTCCTTTCTATTCTCGGTCTGCAGATAGCTTTCGTCGTGGTGAACGTTGTGCTCTACAGCTTCCTGTCGATAAACTACATTGTTCTGGTGGATGTGTTGGCGTTCATCGCTTTCAATATTGTTGTCGATATGTTCATCAAGCGTGTGGAAAGAGTGAACGTATAACAGCACTTATATGTTGTAAAGTTTCAACGATCGTCATCGTGCGGCGAACGCAATCTGATTGGATGGCGGACGGAATCTGATTGGGCGGCGGACGGAATCTGATCGGACGGCGGACGCGAACGGTCGGATAGCGTGAGCAAAAAAATGAAACAGATAGCGGTATTCAATCGTGTATTAATAGGTATAAATGAATAAAGCCATAGGTTTAGGGTCTCTAAATCTATGGCTTTATTCGTTATGTGTAGTTCTGGGCTTACCTCTGTGTAGTGTTTAGAAACGCTTGAACTTCAAGCGCAGCGTCTTCGAGCGCAGTATCATCTGTCCGCCGTCGAGTTTCTCCTTTACAAATTCCTCCTCAAGGTTGTTTATGCCGTACGGAGCCAGTAGCTTCGGGTCGTTGATTGGGTGGTCGCCACCATTTTCAACGTCCTGGTGCCAGTTGTTCTTGTATGGTGTGTGTGTCACAATTTGGTCGCTCGTTTGTTTGAAGCGTAGATAGTAACCGAAGGTGCCTTCTTTGTCAATGTCGTACACGCTGATGAGCTTGTACTGCACGCCCCAGAACACGCGCTTCTTCGAGAGGTCGAGAGTGCCGCCAGTAGCGAGTGTGTCTACGTGCTCTAAGTGCCAGAAGCCGTCGAAATCACCGTTGTCGCTGGTCTCTATCTCGCAGGAGGCGAGGGTGGTGAGGGCGATTGTAGCCAATATCGTGTTGAATAGTCGTTTTGCTGTCATGTGTGTGGTGTTGTGGTGTTGTGGTGTTGAGATGGTGAGATGTTGAGATGGTGATGGGGTGATGGGGTGATGGTGGGGTGTTGTGATGTTGAGATGGTGATGGGGTTGCTCTATTTCTTTTTCGTGAGCAGTCCGCTCTTTGTCACAGTGAGCTGGAAGCCTGCATTGTGTCCGTACATCTTCTCGCTGCCGAAGTCCATTGCGTAGCCGCCTTTCACCGTCCAGTTGTGGTTGAACTTGTACTTCGCTTCGACGAGGAAGCTGAAGTCTTTGTACGCCTTAGTGAATGGATTTCCGTATGTGCCCCAACCTTTCTGATAGGTGGTGAGCACACGGTAGTCGAGGCGTTCCGTAGGCGAGCCTTCCACGCCGAGGTGTACGGCATAGAAGCGGTTGTTGCGCACCTCTATGGTGCCGTCGTTGTTGTATATCGGCGAGCGGTAGAGTGGGTTGCCTATCACCTGTCCCCAATGTTGCCAGCCGGTGTAGATGCTGTGGTTGTAGTAGTCGTCGAGACCTGCTATGTGGTCGCCGATGTTCTGCGTATGGTCGTGGTTGTAAGGTCCGCTCTGATACTTTGTGTAGATATACTCGAAGACGAGGCTGCGCAGCCATGTGCCGTACTTCATGTCGAACTCGGCACCGAGCATCATGTCCTTCAGACTGTACATGAAGTAGCGGCGCTTCTGCCATGTGTTCCACTGTTCGCCCTCGCCGTAGCCGTTGTAGTCGAGCAGGAACATCTGGCTGTGGTCTTCGAAGAAGTGGTCGGCGTATACCGAGAAGAGCCACAGATCGGTGTCAAAGTTCAGACGCGCTACCCAACTGCCCAACTGGTTGCCGGCGCGGTTGGTGTAGAGTCCATCGGTAGCATCGCTGCCGCCCGGTATGAAGGCGTTCCAGAAGTCCTTTACGCCCGTGCTGGTAGGTATACGCTGCATGTTGCCGTGGCCGTCGAGGCGATAGGGCTTGCCACCGAACTCGCATGCCATCTCCAGTCCCAGTTCGAGGCTGAGCGGGAAGAACGAGTCCTCGTTGCCTATCTTTAGGTAGCCAGCCTTGGAGTGGTAGAGCACGTGGTCGGCGTATTTCTGTCGCTTGTTCGTGAAGTCGTGCTGCCAACCGTCGTCGGTCATCATGCCGTAGGCTATGTGGCCCTTAAGGTGAAGCCAACGCTTGGTCCAGGGGATGGTCCAGTATTCGGGCAGGGCGATGCGCACCTGCGGCACTGGTCGGGCGTTGATGCCGAATGTTTGCGAACCGCTGCTCAGCGTCTGGCTCTTCAGCTCCATTGGGTACTCCTTGGCGCCCACGGAGAGCACGCCGTGCAGCCATCGTGCCTCGGCGAAAGCCTGCTGCACCACGACGTTCGACGTGTAGTTCACGGGCACTGCCACGTCCACACCGTAGCCTATCGCCCAGCGGCGAGCCGAGTCAGTGGAGAGAGGGCGTATCACGGCGCCGCGCACGTAGCCGTTGAACTCGTCGAGCGAGCTTAGGCCGTGCTTGTTGGCGTTGAGCCAGAGCGGAGTCTTGTCCTTAGAGAACGAAGATTGCATCTCCACCTTGTAGCCTATGTTGTTGTCAAGTCGCTGCTTCGACGGCACGCGCTCATCGTACTCCTGCCAGGCATACTGCGCATTGGCAGGCAGCGCGATGCCCATCAGCGTTATGAGGGCTAAAGACAGATTTCTTATTGTCATGTTTTTATATTGTTTTCTATTCTTATCTCCTGCAAAATATGCAAGTGCTATTTTCTGCAAAGTTACATAAAATATGCTAAATACTGCGCCAATCGAAAAATAATAACTACTTTTGCACCGATATTAATGCTGTAAGTGAGGTTTTGCTTGCAGTTGATAAGTAAAATTACAAGAACTATGAGAATATTTGTTAGATGCCATCCCCTTACCGCGTTGTGCATCACTGTATTGATGTTGTTCACTATGTTGAGTGCTGCAGCGTATGCTGCGCCTATTGATACTGCTCAGGTGGTGGCTGAGGCTGCTGTGCCTACTGCTCAGGTGGCTGCCGATTCGGCTGCCGTTGTGCCAGTGGAGATTGCTGAGGGCGTGGAGAACTCGGGTGGAGGCTTGAAAAATGTGCTGAAGAACAAGTTCATTGAGGGTAATGCGTCGTTCATGTCGCTCGTTGCCTTGGCTCTTGTGCTGGGTTTGGCGTTCTGCATAGAACGCATTATCTACCTCAGTCTGTCGGAGATAAATGCCAAGAAGTTCATGCGTGAGATTGATGCTAAGATTGAGGCTGGCGACATTGAGGGTGCCAAGACGCAGTGCCGCAACACGCGCGGACCAGTGGCATCTATCTGTTACCAGGGCCTGCTGCGCGTCGACACGTCTATTGAGGACATCGAACGCTCGGTGGCTGCCTACGGCACTGTGCAGGCGGCTAACCTGGAGAAGGGTTGCTCGTGGATTACGCTCTTCATCGCTATGGCACCATCGCTCGGCTTCTTGGGCACGGTGATTGGTATGGTGATGGCGTTCGAGCAGATCCAGATTGCGGGCGACATCAACCCTACAATCGTGGCTGCGGGCATGAAGGTGGCGCTCATCACCACTATCTTCGGTATCATCGTGGCACTCATCCTGCAGCTGTTCTACAACTATGTGCTCTCTAAGGTAGACCATCTCACAGCGCAAATGGAGGAGAGTGCTATCACGCTGCTCGATGCGTTGCTCAAGTATAAGAAAGGATGTTGAGATGGTGATGTGTTGAGAAGTTGAGATGGTGATGTGTTGAGAAGTTGAGATGGTGATGTGTTGAGATTTCTCAGCAAATTATAGTAAGGCTTAGAAAGGCCTAAGAAGGCTTAATTCTGCTTAAACGCTCCCTTAGTAAGGCTTAGTTCGGCCTATTAAGTATAAACAACAAACAACAATGAAAGTAAATATAAACTTGCGCCACTTGACGGCGATGCAGCTGTCAAGCCGCATATTCTATATATTAATAGGTGTGATAGTGGTGCTGTTCGCACTCTTCTGGATTATCGGCTACGACATGCCGTACGATGATAATCCCGACTATAGTGCGCCACTGCTTACTGATGCGCTGATATGGTTCATGATTGTGCTGACGTTCTCCACGTTCGGCTTAGCTGTCTTCGGTGCTGTCAATGGTATGCGCAAGAATAAGGGCGAGAATGTAGTGGTGAACAATGTGCCGGCGCGCCGCATCTCTGTGGCGGTCATCATCGGTACGGTGTCGCTGCTCGTGCTTACCTACGCTTTCTCGAGCACCGATGCGCTCCTGGTGAACGGCGAACGCTTCACCGATACCTTCTGGCTGCGCACTGCCGGCATGTTCATCGGCACATCGCTGCTGCTCATCGTTGTGGCTGTGGGCGCAGTTGTGTTTGGAGCCACACGCTACATTAGGTAAAAGTAAAAAAGTAAAAGAGCCCCTCCCAACCCTCCCCGTCGGGGAGGGCTTAGAAGGCATAAAGAGGCTTAGTTCGGCTTAAACGCCACCTGTTATACCCACGGCTTAAAGAGGCTTAAAAAGGCTTAGTTCGGCTTATAAAACATTATCACAAGATGCTGATAAAACGCAGAAAACACTCGGTACCGTCGCTTAACACGACATCCACAGCCGACATTTCTTTTATGCTGCTCACATTCTTCCTCGTCACCTCGTCGATGGATGTGGACCGCGGACTTGTGCGCCAACTGCCACCGCTCGACAAGGAAGAGCAGACGGACAGGACGAAGGATGTGGCGAAGGAGAACACGCTCGCATTTCGCATCACGGCGCAGAACAAAGTGATACTCAACGATGAGCCAATCGCTGCTACTGATGTACGTAGGCGTATAGCCGACTTCGTGCGCTTGCGTGGAGCACAGCATCTGATAATTGTGGATGCTGACCCTGCTTCCGACTATGACACTTACTTTAATCTTGAGAACGAAATAGTGGCGGCTTATGCTGAGGTGCGCAATGCTGAGGCTAAGCGCCGCTTCCACCGCGACTATGCCAGCTGCACTGAGGAAGAGCGCAAGAAAGTGCGCGATATATATCCGCAACATTTATCAGAAACTTACAATACTGCTGAGCCCACATCGCAAGCCGATACGAAGAAAGGAGGAACCGCAGAATGATACGCCAACGCATTGACCGCAGCGTGCCGACGCTGAACACGTCGTCGCTGCCCGACCTTATCTTCACCGTGCTGTTCTTCTTCATGGTCGTAACGCACATGCGACAGGTGACGTTGAAAGTGCGCTTCTGTGTACCGCAGGGCACAGAGCTGACGCGCCTCACGAAGAAGAGTGCCGTATCGTATGTGTATATAGGCACGCCGTCGGAGACTACGACCGGGGGAATTCCGTCGTACAAGGGGGTGACTATTCAGCTCAACGATAAGTATGCTACGCCCGATGAAGTGACGACATATGTAAGTGCCGAGCGCAAGGCAATGTCGGATGAGGATCAGGAGCAACAGATAGTATCCGTAAAGGCTGACCGCAGTACGCCGATGGCACTAATCAGTGAGGTGAAGTTGGCGTTGCGCAAGGCTGATGTGCGACGCATGAGCTACTCGGCAGAGCAGAAGAAATGATTAACGGAACGTTGGTAACAATTACTTAAAACTTACAATTAGTGAGTTTTTAATGTAAAAATGTTGCAGAATAAATTTATTAGCACTATCTTTGCACAACAATATAAACTGTAATTAGAATGGCACATTATAATTTAGACTCTTTAGATAAGAAGATATTAAAGTTGATAGCTAAAGACGCTCGCATACCATTTCTTGAAGTGGCACGTTTGTGCAACGTGAGTGGTGCAGCTATTCATCAGCGCATACAGAAGCTCACCAATCTCGGTGTGCTCAAAGGGTCGCAGTTTATCATCGACCCAGAGATGCTTGGTTACGAGACGTGTGCTTACATCAGACTCTATCTGCAGAACCCTGCTACGTTCGACGATGTGGTTGAGGAGTTGAAGAAGATACCTGAGGTGGTGGAATGTCATTATACTACGGGCGGCTTCGATATGTTCATAAAGCTATATGCTCGCAACAACCACCATTTGCTTAACGTCATCCACGATAAGTTGCAGCCGCTCGGACTCTCACGCTCCGAGACGATTATCTCGTTCAATGCTATCATCGACCGACAGTTGCCAATCAGCGAACTGCCTGTTGAGGACAAAGATGATGCAGAAGAAGTGTTTGAAGAGGACGAATAACACATACTGCAAAACAAATAGAAGAATAACGAAAAAACTCGTTGCATATCCCGATAAGGATGTGCAACGAGTTTTTTCGTTGTGTCCTTTTACAGACCTCTTGCTATCTTGTAAAGAAGTGATTGTTATTCTCTTACATAGTCGACGAATGCATACGCTTGGTGATGCTTTTCGTCCGTAGTGTGCTCCTCGCGTGTGGTTTCCTTCCAGCCGTCGTACTCGGGGAAGAAGGCATCAGCGTTGGCGGGCGTGTCGTGAATCTCGGTAAGGCAGAGTCGGTCGGCAATGGGGAGTGCCTGCTCGTAGACGCTTGCTCCACCTATTATATATATGTCCTCGTCCTTGGCGCAGTGAGCGAGTGCTTCTTGGAGCGATGTATAGCAGTCGCAGCCTTCTAACTCGGTGGCTGTGCGACTGAGCACCACGTTGCGGCGGTTGGGCAGAGCGCCCTTGGGGAGCGACTCGAATGTGCGGCGTCCCATGATGATGGTGTGGCCCGTGGTGAGCGCCTTGAAACGCTTCAGGTCGTTGGGCAACCAATAGAGTAGTTTATTCTCGAAACCGATGGCGCGGTTGGCGGCAACGGCAGCAATTATTGTTATCATTTTGATAATTATTAATTGGTAATTATTAATTATTAATTGAGTTTTGAATTCTTAATTTTTGCTTTGGCAAGCGGCAAAGCCGAGCGCAACAATTCAACATTCAACATTCAATATTCCGTCGTCTCGACGACGGCCTGCTACACGCTTACAGTGGCTGCGATGTGCGGCCACGGGTCGTAGCCCTCCAGTTCGAAGTCTTCGTAACGGAACGAGAAGAGATCCTTCACGTCTGGGTTTATCTTCATGCGCGGCAGCGGTCGCGGTGTGCGTGTGAGCTGCAGCCGTGCCTGGTCGAGGTGGTTGAGATAGAGGTGAGTGTCGCCCGTTGTGTGTATGAATTCTCCCACTTCGAAGCCCGTCACCTGTGCCATCATCTGCAGCAACAGAGCGTACGACGCTATGTTGAACGGCACGCCAAGGAAGGTGTCAGCCGAGCGTTGGTAGAGCTGTAACGAGAGTTTGCCGTCTGCCACGTAGAACTGGAACAGGCAGTGGCACGGAGGCAGTGCCATATCGTCCACCTCGGCCGGGTTCCATGCCGACACGATCATGCGGCGTGAGTCGGGGTGGTTGCGCAGTTGGTCGAGCACGTTCTGTATCTGGTCGATGGTGCCGCCCTTGTAGTCGGGCCATGAGCGCCACTGATGACCATAGACGGGTCCGAGGTCACCGTTCTCGTCTGCCCATTCGTTCCAAATGCGCACGCCGTGCTCCTGCAGATAGCGCACGTTGGTGTCGCCGCGCAAGAACCACAGCAGTTCGTAGATTATCGACTTGAGGTGTAGCTTCTTCGTAGTGAGCAGCGGAAAACCGTTTGCCATGTCGAACCGCATCTGATTGCCGAACACGCTCATCGTGCCCGTGCCCGTGCGGTCGGTCTTGGTCGCACCCTCGGTGAGGATGCGGTTTAGGAGGTTGAGATATTGTTGCATGAAATTATTAATTCTTAATTTTTAATTATTAATTCTTCCGCCGGCACATGACTGCTTTTGATTCGCCACTCCTGCGGATACAGATTGTTGGCGCGGTTGCCTATGTTCTTTTCGAAACCTATTGGTCTGCCGCGGTATGTGAGCAGAACGAAGCCGCGCGGCGTGTCCTCGGGCAGCGTTACTGCCTCCTTGCGCAGATAGTTGATGGCGTCGGCGTAGCCCAGTTCTACGCGCGGATAGGCGTCGTCGGCGAGTTGTCTTGAGAGGACGAGCGATTGGTCGGGGATGATGTCCTTGCCCTTCTCCGTGCCGAGACACACACCGGCGTGCATTATCTTCAGCGCCGCGTCGGCAGCGTCGTACGTGTCAGCCCAGCGTTCCGGAACGGCGAACAGCGCATCCGTGCGGCGTCTCACCACGTAGCTCTCCGGCGCATTGAGCGGCACGGCTACGTTGCCCGGCTGCTTTGCGCCCGCCTTTGCGCTCTTGTTGCCGCGGCGCTTTTCCTTCTTCGGCTTCTCCGCCTTCCGGTCGGCACCGCCCGTCGCAGACAGACAACCCTCCGCCTCGCCATGCTTGCGCAGCACGGCAAGGAACAATCCCTCGCCTCTGCTCACGCCCGGTAGGAAACGATACACCGGAGCATCGCCCGTCAGCGCACGTGTTATGTGCCAGTCCGGATCTACAGGCACGTCCACGAAGTCGGCACCCAATTCCTCGGCTATCCATGCCACGTTCTCCTCGTCCTCATGCGCGTTGAATGTGCAGGTAGAGTAGACGAGCAGACCGCCAGGGCGTAGGCAGCCCCATATGTCGCTGATTATCTCGCGCTGCAGTCGCCAGCAGTTCTCTACGTTCTGCAGGCTCCACTCCTCGCGTGCGCCCTCGTCCTTGCGGAACATTCCCTCGCCCGAGCAGGGCACATCGGCAAGAATAGCGTCGAACTGTATGCGCGCCTTGCGGTAGTCGCGTGGGTAGTTGTTGGTTACGACCACGTCCTCGTGACCGAACTTCTGCAGGTTCTCGCTCAGAATCTGCGCTCGTGTGCGCATCGGTTCGTTAGAGAAAAGCAGCGACCCTTCGGGTAGTGCCGCACGCAGTGCCGTCGACTTGCCGCCTGGGGCAGCGCAGAGGTCGAGCATACGCACGGGTTCGTGTATGAGGTGGCGCACCACATGGTCGACGAACATCGACGAAGCCTCCTGCACGTAGTACGTACCAGTGTGCAGCAGAGGGTCGAACGTGAAGTTCGGTCTGCTCTTCAGGTAGCGTCCTGTCGTCGGGCACCACGGCACGCAGCAGTCCTTCAGCTCGTCAGCCACGTCGCCGCCGTTCTGTTTGAACGGGTTAAGCCTCACACTCGTCGGCGTGTCGTCAGCATCAAGTGCTTCCGCCAAACGGTTGTAGAGGTCGTCGCCGAATAGTGGGCGTATTGATTGTTCGAAGTCTTGTGGTAGGTTCATTTCTATTGAGTTCTGCTTTTATATCTATTGAGTTTTGCTTTTATAGTTGACGTGTATATTTGTTCTGTTCTTATTCTGTAGTAGACCAATATATTCGTCTTGCTTTTATTCTGCTACAAAAGTACTGATTTTTATCCGTGTAGCCATCGTTCTACCTAAAAATATATCTTTCCACCTTGTTATTTATTGAACTTGCGAAAGTTCAGTTATTTATACATAGTATTAGGAGGGTAGTATTAGGTGGGTATGGCATCCCTGCCATACCCACGCACCCCTCTTTCCCCACGCTTGCACCTCTCTTTCTTCCGCTTCACGCTCTTCTTTTCCCTTTTCACCCCATCTCTTTTCCTCTTCATACTCCCTACTTTTGTCATCCGCATCGACCGACGCAGATGCTCGTATCGACCGACGCAGACATCCGCACCGACCGACGCGGATGCTCGTAACGACCGACGCGGATGCTCGTAACGACCGACGCGGATGACTTTTGTTGATGTTTCGCTGTGCCAAACCTTTACTTTCGTGCTGCCAAACCGTTGCTTTTGCGGTCCAAGACCTCCCTTTTTACATTTTACACGCTCTTTTTCTTTCCATATCTTCCTCTGTTTTTCTCGATCAGTAGTGCTTTCCTGTTGTGTGCATCCTCTGGTTGCAGTCCTTAAAACAGTCTCTCGCGCCTATAATAATATAATGTGTGC
>ERZ791760.8-NODE-8-length-186129-cov-51.844315_pt1 | contig 186129 bp, 175 predicted proteins | sample MGYA00509950_ERZ791760 | MGnify/ENA primary metagenome ERZ791760 (study PRJEB30046, sample SAMN00792002) | human gut metagenome | study: EMG produced TPA metagenomics assembly of the A metagenome-wide association study of gut microbiota in type 2... | reverse complement strand
TCATCGGGCATTATCTGAACATAAAACACTATCAATAAGTTGGAGTCATTACCAAGCTTGTGAAGAGATGGTGGCAGGCCCACCGGGATCTGCTGTCGGAAGTCGGTCCCAAACAACCCCGGCTGCTGTGGTAAAGAGCCATGGTAGTGAGCGCAGGGGCAGGGAAAGATCACGTAACGCTGATTTTTTGTACTAAATAATTCGCATTTTATGTTTAAAAATTGAGATATTCCTCATTACCTGAAGCTGTTTTTTATTGCTTATACATGATCAAATACTCCTTACATAATTAAGGAGAACAAAATGGAACTTAAAAAATTGATGGAACATATTTCTATTATCCCCGATTACAGACAAGCCTGGAAAGTGGAACATAAATTATCGGATATTCTACTGTTGACTATTTGTGCCGTTATTTCTGGTGCAGAAGGCTGGGAAGATATAGAGGATTTTGGGGAAACACATCCCGATTTTTTGAAGCAATATGGTGATTTTGAAAATGGTATTCCTGTTCACGATACCATTGCCAGAGTTGTATCCTGTATCAGTCCTGCAAAATTTCACGAGTGCTTTATTAACTGGATGCGTGACTGCCATTCTTCAGATGATAAAGACGTCATTGCAATTGATGGAAAAACGCTCCGGCATTCTTATGACAAGAGTCGCCGCAGGGGAGCGATTCATGTCATTAGTGCGTTCTCAACAATGCACAGTCTGGTCATCGGACAGATCAAGACGGATGAGAAATCTAATGAGATTACAGCTATCCCAGAACTTCTTAACATGCTGGATATTAAAGGAAAAATCATCACAACTGATGCGATGGGTTGCCAGAAAGATATTGCAGAGAAGATACAAAAACAGGGAGGTGATTATTTATTCGCGGTAAAAGGAAACCAGGGGCGGCTAAATAAAGCCTTCGAGGAAAAATTTCCGCTGAAAGAATTAAATAATCCAGAGCATGACAGTTACGCAATCAGTGAAAAGAGTCACGGCAGAGAAGAAATCCGTCTTCATATTGTTTGCGATGTCCCTGATGAACTTATTGATTTCACGTTTGAATGGAAAGGGCTGAAGAAATTATGCGTGGCAGTCTCCTTTCGGTCCATAATAGCAGAACAAAAGAAAGAGCCAGAAATGACGGTCAGATATTATATCAGTTCTGCTGATTTAACCGCAGAGAAGTTCGCCACAGCAATCCGAAACCACTGGCACGTGGAGAATAAGCTGCACTGGCGTCTGGACGTGGTAATGAATGAAGACGACTGCAAAATAAGAAGAGGAAATGCAGCAGAATTATTTTCAGGGATACGGCACATTGCTATTAATATTTTGACGAATGATAAGGTATTCAAGGCAGGGTTAAGACGTAAGATGCGAAAAGCAGCCATGGACAGAAACTACCTGGCGTCAGTCCTTGCGGGGAGCGGGCTTTCGTAGTAATACCCCGACTCTCCCCGTCCTTAAACACAACCCCCACTCACCACAACCTAAACTCATCCGCATCCTGCCATGCCGGAAACTTTTCTCTATATTCCCGCAATGCTGCCATCGACAGCTCCGCATCAATGCGCGTTGCCTGATGCGCGTCGGCAGTAGCGATAATCTCTCCTTGCGGATTAATCACCCGGCTGTCACCGCGATAATGGCAGCCGTTGCCATCGCTGCCGACGCGATTGCATCCCGCCACATACGCCTGATTCTCAATCGCGCGGGCCGTCAGCAATGCCTGCCAGTGCAGAGAGCGCGGAGCAGGCCAGTTGGCGACGTACAGGGCGAGGTCATAATCGTTGAGATTGCGCGACCACACAGGAAAACGTAAGTCGTAGCACACCAGCGGCAAAATACGCCAGCCGCGCCATTCCACAATCACTCGCGCATTGCCCGCTTTATAATGTAGATGCTCATCTGCCATGCGGAACAGATGACGCTTATCATAAAAATGTACCGTGCCGCCCGGCTCAACCAGCAAAAAGCGGTTAACCGAACCAGACTCCGTTTGTAATGCAACACTGCCTGCAATCAGCGCATTGCACTGCTGCGCCTTAGCTGTCATCCAGTTCACTACGTCATCTTGTGCTAGCGACGAAGCTGCCGCTTCCATGGCAAAGCCGCTGGTAAACATCTCCGGTAGAACGATCACATCGCGCCCGGTAATACCTTCCAGTTGACGATCAAAATGACGCAGGTTGGCAGGACCATCCATCCACACCAGTGGTTGCTGCAAAAGCGTAATCTTCAAACCAGGCACGGTGTACAACTCCTTTATGCGAAGGGTTTTATAACTTTAACACCTTATCAGGCAGTTGCCTTAGCGCAGAATAAATTGATAACAAATGCTGATATTGGAAATATCTGATTTGCAAATTATCGTGTTATCGCCAGGCTTTAGGAGGTTAATAACATGGGCAGGATAAGCTCGGGAGGAATGATGTTTAAGGCAATAACGACAGTCGCCGCTCTGGTCATCGCCACCAGTGCAATGGCGCAGGATGATTTAACCATTAGCAGCCTTGCAAAGGGCGAAACCACCAAAGCTGCATTTAATCAGATGGTACAAGGGCATAAGCTGCCTGCCTGGGTGATGAAAGGCGGTACTTATACTCCCGCACAAACCGTAACGTTGGGAGATGAGACGTATCAGGTGATGAGCGCGTGCAAACCGCATGACTGTGGCTCGCAACGTATCGCTGTGATGTGGTCCGAGAAATCTAATCAGATGACGGGGCTGTTCTCGACTATTGATGAGAAAACGTCGCAAGAGAAACTCACCTGGCTGAATGTGAACGATGCGCTTTCGATTGATGGTAAAACGGTGTTGTTCGCGGCGTTGACCGGCAGCCTGGAAAACCATCCGGATGGCTTTAATTTTAAATAATTAGCGGATAAAGAAACGGAGCCTTTCGGCTCCGTTATTCATTTACGCGGCTTCAACTTTCCGCACTTTCTCCGGCAACTTTACCGGCTTCGTCGCCAGCTCTTCCGGATCAAAGTCATCAACGTTAATACTGCGCAGACGGCTTTCTTCAGCTTTCACCAGAATAGCGGCTTCATCTTTATCAATCAGCCCCTTCACCAGCGCGTTGTGCGCCAGTTCATCCAGACGGGTAAACGGCAGGTTTTTACCCAGCTCTTTACAGATCCGCTGATGAATTGGGTCGGCGGCAATCACATCCACCAGCGCCTCTTCCAGCAAGCCAACCGGATTATGCTCGCTCGGCGTCAGGTACTGACCGCGACCAATGCGGGAACGGGTGGCGTTCGGCACTTGTAAAATCTTCGCCACTTTATGATCCAGCTTGTCAGAAGGTGCCAGATAATGACGTCCGGTCGGGAAGATCACCACATTCAGCAGCCCGGCAACCACGCGGTTCGGGAAGTTTTGCAGTAAATCATCCATCGCCTGTTCAGCCTGATACAGCGCATCTTGTACGCCCCAGTGCACCAGCGGCAGGTCGGCTTCATTACGGCCTTCGTCGTCATAACGCTTCAGCACGGCAGAGGCGAGGTAGAGCTGGCTTAAAATATCCCCCAGACGGGCCGAGATGCGCTCGCGACGTTTCAGGCTGCCGCCCAGCACTGCCATCGAGACATCAGAAAGCAGGGCGAGGTTGGCGCTCAGGCGGTTCAGGTGCTGATAGTAGCGTTTAGTGGCATCGCCGGTTGGCGTGCTGCTGGTTAAACCGCGCGTCAGGCCCAGCCAGAAGCTGCGAACTTTGTTGCTACCGACGTGACCGATATGTTTGAACAACAGTTTATCGAACGCGTTGACGTCATTGTTCTTCGCCGCTTCCATCTCTTCCAGCACGTACGGATGGCAACGAATCGCTCCTTGTCCGAAGATCATCATGCTGCGGGTCAGAATGTTAGCCCCTTCAACGGTGATGGCAATCGGTGCGCCCTGGTAAGCACGCGCCAGGAAGTTGCTTTGCCCGAGCATAATGCCTTTACCGCCGGTAATATCCATCGCATCAATAATCGACTGCTGCCCGCGGTGGGTACAGTGATACTTAACGATAGCCGACAGCACGGCAGGTTTTTCGCCGAGCATAATGCCGTAGGTAATCAGCGATGCCGCAGCATCCATCACGTAGGCATTACCGGCAATACGCGCCAGCGGCTCTTCAATCCCTTCCATCTTACCAATAGAGATTTTGAACTGACGGCGAATGTGAGCATACGCGCCGGTTGCCAGCGCTACCGATTTCACGCCGCCGGTTGAGTTGGAAGGCAGGGTGATGCCGCGGCCTACCGAGAGGCACTCCACCAGCATCCGCCAGCCTTGCCCGGCCATTTTCGGCCCGCCGATGATGTAATCGATCGGCACGAAGACATCTTTACCGCGCGTCGGTCCGTTCTGGAACGGTACGTTCAGCGGGAAGTGGCGACGACCAATTTCCACGCCCGGCGTGGTGGTTGGGATCAGCGCACAGGTAATGCCTAAATCTTCTGCACCGCCGAGTAATTTTTCCGGGTCGGAGAGTTTAAACGCCAGCCCAAGCACGGTCGCAATCGGTGCCAGCGTAATGTAGCGTTTGTTCCAGGTCAGACGCATCCCCAGCACCTGCTGGCCCTGCCATTCGCCCATGCAGACAATCCCGGTGTCCGGAATCGCGCCCGCATCGGAACCCGCTTCCGGGCTGGTCAGTGCAAAGCAGGGGATCTCCTGACCACGCGCCAGACGCGGCAGATAGTGATCTTTCTGCTCGTCAGTGCCGTAATGTTGCAACAGTTCGCCCGGGCCTAATGAGTTTGGCACGCCGACGGTAATCGCCAGGATCCCGCTCACGCCGGAGAGTTTTTGCAGCACGCGAGACTGGGCATAAGCCGAGAACTCCAGCCCGCCGTACTCTTTTTTGATGATCATCGCGAAGAAACGATGCTCTTTAAGGTACGCCCACAACTCCGGCGGCAGATCCGCCAGCTCATGGGTGATCTGGAAATCATTCGCCATCCGGCAGGCTTCTTCTACCGGGCCGTCGAGAAACGCTTGCTCTTCGGCGGTCAGGCGCGGCTGCGGATAGTTATGCAGCTTTTTCCAGTCCGGCTTGCCCTGGAACAAGTCGCCCTCCCACCAGGTGGTGCCCGCATCAATCGCTTCTTTCTCAGTGCGCGACATCGGCGGCATCACCTTACGGAAACCGCGAAATACCGGCGCGGAAATCATCGACTTACGCATAGGCGCAAAGTTAAATGGCACGAGGATAATGGCCAGAGGCACCAGTACCCACGCCGACCACAGACCAGCAACGCCGAGGGCGGCTGTCCAGGCGAGCAAAATCAGACTGCTGATAAATAAGCTCACGCGGTGATAGAACAACGCGCCGAGCAGGACAACCGTAGCGAGAATACTCAAAATCATCATAACGAAAAGCCCCTTACTTGTAGGAGGTCTGACCACTTGTGATGATATGGTTGTAGTGGATGTAAAAACATTTAGCAATATGTTTACAATATAATTACAACAAAGCTCACATTGTTGCTGTTTTTATCCGCACTTCAGGTCAAAAAGTCCTGGTCATAGCACCTGCCCGTACTTCTCGCTTTTGGCGGTATCCGGTACACTGCATTTTGTCTATTACATTTATGCTGAAGGATATCCTCATGTACCAGGATCTTATTCGTAACGAACTGAACGAAGCGGCGGAAACGCTGGCTAACTTTTTAAAAGATGACGCCAATATTCACGCCATTCAGCGCGCGGCGGTCCTGTTAGCAGACAGCTTTAAAGCCGGTGGCAAAGTGCTTTCCTGCGGCAACGGCGGTTCCCATTGCGACGCTATGCACTTTGCCGAAGAGTTGACCGGTCGCTACCGTGAAAACCGTCCGGGCTACCCGGCGATTGCTATTTCTGACGTTAGTCATATTTCCTGCGTCGGTAATGATTTCGGTTTCAATGATATTTTCTCCCGCTACGTTGAAGCGGTAGGTCGCGAAGGCGATGTACTGCTGGGGATCTCCACCTCCGGTAACTCTGCAAACGTGATCAAAGCGATCGCAGCGGCGCGTGAGAAGGGAATGAAAGTGATCACCCTGACCGGTAAAGACGGCGGCAAAATGGCTGGCACGGCGGATATCGAAATTCGCGTACCGCACTTTGGTTATGCCGACCGCATTCAGGAGATTCACATTAAAGTGATCCATATCCTGATCCAGTTGATTGAAAAAGAGATGGTTAAGTAAGTCTGGCGTAGGCCGGATAAGACGTTTACGCCGCATCCGGCATTTGTGCGCTGATGCCTGATGCGACGCTGACGCGTCTTATCATGCCTACAAATCTGTACGCGAACCGTAGGCCGAATAATGCGTTCACGCCGCATCCGACCTGAAAATTCTTAAATCAATCTTCGCCGGGGGCCATGCGCTCCCGCTGTTGTGGAGGTTACCCATGTGCGAATTGCTCGGGATGAGCGCCAACGTCCCTACCGATATCTGCTTTAGTTTCACCGGGCTTGTACAGCGTGGTGGTGGAACCGGGCCACATAAAGATGGCTGGGGCATTACCTTTTACGAAGGTAAAGGCTGTCGCACATTTAAAGATCCACAACCCAGCTTTAATTCCCCCATCGCCAAACTTGTCCAGGACTACCCGATAAAATCCTGTTCGGTGGTGGCTCATATTCGCCAGGCTAATCGGGGCGAGGTGGCGCTGGAAAATACTCACCCGTTTACCCGCGAGTTATGGGGGCGTAACTGGACTTATGCCCATAACGGGCAACTGACGGGCTACAAATCACTGGAAACCGGCAACTTCCGCCCGGTCGGTGAAACCGACAGCGAAAAAGCCTTTTGCTGGCTCCTGCATAAATTAACGCAGCGTTACCCGCGCACGCCGGGCAACATGGCGGCAGTGTTTAAATATATCGCCTCACTGGCGGATGAACTGCGGGCGAAGGGCGTTTTCAACATGCTGCTTTCGGACGGTCGCTATGTAATGGCGTATTGCTCGACTAATTTACACTGGATCACCCGCCGCGCGCCGTTTGGCGTGGCAACGTTGCTGGATCAGGATGTGGAAATCGACTTCAGCTCGCAGACCACACCGAATGATGTGGTCACGGTGATTGCAACACAGCCGCTGACGGGCAATGAAACCTGGCAAAAGATTATGCCAGGCGAATGGCGCTTATTTTGCCTCGGGGAGCGTGTAGTTTGATGCCAGTTGTGGCTGCACAACTTCGTGGCTTAACGGCTTGCTGACCACGTAACGACCATTGACCACAGAAACGGTTGGTGGCTTACGGGTTTGCTCAAAGTAGTCGTAACCCGGCTTCAGCTGCTCCCAGAAGTCCTTAAAGTTGGAATATTTATGGCGCTTCATATTGGCGTCGGTCATGCGGAACGGGTAAATACTCACTTGCACGCTCGGCTGACCAAACACCAGCGCACCAGTAACGAACTGGAATATCTCATCAATACCCTGATTGGTCATTGCGTAGCAGCCGATGGAAACACAATCGCCGTGGATCATCAGGTATTTCCCTTCATAACCATGCGCACGGTCATAGGCATTGGGGAAACCAATATTAATCGCTTTGTAGTAACGGCTGTCTGGTTTTAACTGATTACGCTGGACGCTATAAAACCCTTCCGGGCTTTTGAAATCGCCCTGACGCTGTTTTGGCCCTAAGCCGCCGGAATATTTACAGATTTTATAGCTGTCGAGCAGTTGATATTGCTCGCCCATTTTGACGTAGAGATCGAGCGTACGTTCTTCCTTGAAGATCTGGATGTAGACAGGGGATCCCATCAACTGCTGCTTATACTCTTTGCTCACTGGCGTGGTCGAGCTACTGCTGCCCAGCAAACCGGCAAACGAAACGCACGGGATCAACAACATCGCAAGAATTAATGCGATTTTACGCATACTGCTTATTCCTTGATAAAACGGTTACACACGCCAGGACGGCAAAATAGATCCCAAATCGGAATAGTCTGGATTTGGAAGGCTCACATTATCACCAAAAGAGTTTTACGCAAGCCTGTCGGCGCAGGGTTTACAAATTTCATCGGCAGCGTGCTTTACCCAAAGAGCGCCGCGTGAGTTCCAGTTCTCTCAAATCGTAAAAGTTTATCGGTAAGTTTGTAAATCAGGATCCAGTCCGGTTCGACATGAGCATCGCGATAACCTTTCCATGAACCTTGCAGCGGGTGGTCTTTATAAACAGCTGGAAGCGGTAAAGCATTATTGATAAGAAGCGTCATAAGATATTTCAATTTATTCATATCCTTATGACGCTTTTGTGCAAGTTTTACATCCTTTGAAAATTGTCCCGAGTATTCAATATCCCTTTGAATCATATTTAAATTCCTAATTTATCAAATAAATCATCGGCGTCTTTGGCCTTATGAACATCAACGCCAGCTTCGCTGTTTTTGATTGATTGAATGGTTAATTGATTAGGCTCGCGTAAATCAAACGGCAATGCCTTTTCACGCGCGACCTTTGTGAGGGTTATGCGAACCAGGTCAGAGATGGTCAGCCCCATCCCGGCCAGTACGTCCGCCGCCTGATTCTTCAGATCTTCATCGATTCGGGCGCGAACAAACGCGTTAGCAGCCATTGGGGGATCTCCTGTGCTGTATATTTATTCAGCTTGAATTGTAGCTCAAATGAGCAACAGCGACAATCCATGAGTAATTTAATAAACGGATGTTTTTACATAATTAACTGAAATATATTTATTAATTTTATAATAATGGTTTATTAAGTTTGTTCAGGTACGGGCCGGGATACACTGTAACATCAATGCATGACCAGCCATTATTGAGAATGTCTTTGCCGTCGATTCCCTCTTTTGTGTTGTCGGGATTACTGTTGCTTTGCTTGCCGTTTTCTTCATTTGCCTGCGCCACCACATCACATATCTCTTTCAGCTACGCCGCCCGCCAGCGGATGCAAAACCGTGCGCGTTTATTAAAACAGTACCAAACCCATCTGAAAAAACAGGCCAGCTACATTGTGGAAGGCAATGCCCAAAGCAGAAGGGCGCTGCGCCAGCACAACCGGGAGCAGATAAAACAGCATCCAGAATGGTTTCCTGCGCCGCTCAAGGCGAGTGACAGACGCTGGCAGGCGCTGGCGGAGAACAATCACTTTTTAAGCAGCGACCATCTGCATAACATCACCGAAGTGGCGATTCACCGTCTGGAGCAACAGCTTGGCAAGCCTTACGTCTGGGGCGGCACGCGGCCCGATCAAGGCTTCGACTGTAGCGGGTTGGTTTTTTATGCCTACAACAAGATCCTTGAGGCGAAGCTCCCGCGCACGGCCAATGAGATGTATCACTATCATCGGGCAACGATTGTGGCGAATAACGACCTGCGCCGGGGAGATTTGCTGTTTTTCCATATCCACAGCCGCGAGATAGCCGATCATATGGGCGTGTATTTGGGCGATGGGCAATTTATCGAGTCGCCACGTACCGGCGAAACCATTCGGATAAGCCGATTAGCCGAACCTTTCTGGCAGGACCATTTTTTGGGCGCGCGCAGGATTTTGACGGAAGAGACGATTTTGTAGGCCGGATAAGGCGTTTACGCCGCATCCGGCGGTTGTGCGCAGATGCCTGATGCGACGCTGACGCGTCTTATCATGCCTACAAATCTGTGCGTTTTTGCGAGCCGCTTTCCTGTTATTCCATCACCTCATTGCCGACCTTTCCTTTTCTTCTTACCGTTGAGAAAAAGGAGTCGCCATGTCTGAATATCGTCGTTATTACATCAAGGGGGGAACCTGGTTTTTCACGGTGAATTTACGCAATCGTCGAAGCCAACTCTTGACCACCCAGTACCAGATGCTCCGTCACGCCATTATTAAAGTTAAGCGAGACAGGCCTTTTGAAATCAACGCCTGGGTCGTTTTGCCAGAGCATATGCACTGTATCTGGACATTACCTGAAGGCGATGATGATTTTTCCTCGCGCTGGCGGGAAATTAAAAAGCAATTTACCCATGCTTGTGGATTGAAAAATATCTGGCAACCACGTTTTTGGGAGCACGCCATCCGCAATACCAAAGATTATAGGCATCATGTTGATTATATTTATATAAATCCAGTAAAGCATGGTTGGGTAAAGCAAGTGAGTGATTGGCCATTCTCAACGTTCCATCGCGATGTCGCGCGAGGGTTATATCCCATCGATTGGGCGGGGGACGTAACGGATTTTAGTGCCGGGGAGCGTATCATTTCATAATTGTGCGCAGATGCCTGATGCGACGCTAGCGCGTCTTATCATGCCTACAAACTTGTGCCGGATCGGTAGGCCGGATAAGGCGTTTATGCCGCATCCGGCAGTTATGCGCAGATGCCTGATGCGACGCTGGCGCGTCTTATCATGCCTACAAACTTGTGCCTGAACGGTAGGACGGATAAGGCGTTCACGCCGCATCCGGCAGTTGTGCACCAATGCTGGATACTTACATCAACGCCCCCATAATCTTCAACTCCAGCTCATCCGGCACTTCGTTATACGACAGCACATGCAGCCCCGGCGCAAACAACCTTGCATAACGCGCCAGCAAAGGGCGCAGCTGCGGTGGCACCAGCAGCACCGGGTCTTTCCCCGCCGCTTTCATCTGCTCTTTCACCTGTGGCATCGTGCTCTGGAACTGGTTGAGCATATTCGGGTCCACCGGCACGCTGTCGAGCATCACTTTCCCGCCCTGTTGCGCCTGATTCACCACGTTGGTCAGCAGATTTTCCAGCTCATTATTCAGCGTATACACCGTCAGCTCCTGCTTGCGAACGAACGGATGGGTAATGCTTCGCCGCAGCGCCAGGCGCACATCAGCTGCCAGCAGAATATGATCTTTGGTCACCGCGCTACTGGCGACCAGCACGGTGGCGATGGTGACGATATCGCGCAGGGAAACGCCTTCGGTCAGCAGCGCCCGGTACACTTTCAGCAACTGGCTGTAATTGAGCGCCGCGCTTAAATCTTCCGCCAGGCGCGGTGCCATCGACGCCAAACGGTTATGCAACTGCGTAATATCATCATAGTTAAACAAATCAGGAATATAGCTGCGCACAATCTTGTTCACATGGGTAGCAATCACGCTGGCGCTGTCGATCACCTGATACCCCATATTCAGCGCCTTCGCCTTCTGCGCAGGCTGGATCCAGGTGACCGGCATCCCATACGCCGGGTCGTTCCCCAGCACGCCGTCAATCTCGCCGTAGGTTTCGCTGGAGGGCAGGGCCATCAGTTTATCCGCCGGAATATCCGCTTCATCAGCCTTAATGCCGTTGATGAAAATAGCGTACTGGCTGGGCTTAAGGCGGAAGTTTTCCCGAATGCGGATCTCCGGCAGCAGCACGCCGTTGCCGTCAGAAATCACCTGTCGCACGCCGCGAATACGCTGGGTGAGCGGGTTGCCCTGGGCTTTGTCCACCAGCGCCACCAGCTTGTAGCCGAGGCTTAAGCTGATGGGCTCGATCAGCGGAATGGTTTCCCAACTGACCTGTTGCTCGCTGGTTTCGGTGATGGTGCGGGTCAGCGTTTCGAGACTTTTCTCTTCCGCTTCCGCCGCCTGCGGGCGTTTGCTCATCCGCCAGCCGGTAAAGCCAAGCAGGGCGCTGAACAGCAAAAACGGCAGATGCGGCATTCCCGGCACCACCGCCAGCACAAACATAATCCCGGTAGCGGTGTAGAGCACCGACGGGCTTGCCAGCAGCTGGTGGCGCACGTCATGGGCGATATCGCCGTTGTCGCTGACGCGGGTGACGATAATCGCCGCCGCCGTGGAGAGCAGCAGGGAAGGGATCTGCGCCACCAGGCCGTCGCCGATGGTCATCAGCACATACTGCTGGAAGGCAGCATCGGCGCTCAGGTTGTATTTGAAGATCCCGATACAGACGCCGCCGATCAGGTTGATCGCCAGAATCATCATCCCGGCGATGGCGTCCCCGCGCACAAACTTCGATGCCCCGTCCATCGCGCCGTAGAAATCGGCCTCGCTGGCAACATCTTTACGCCGGGTTTGCGCCTGCGCCTGGTTGATCAATCCGGCGTTAAGATCGGCGTCAATCGCCATCTGTTTGCCGGGCATCGCGTCTAAGGTAAAGCGGGCAGAAACCTCGGAAATACGCTCGGCCCCTTTGGTGACGACAATAAAGTTGATTGTCAACAGCGTCAGTAAATCCGAGCGTGAAAGCATTATCGCCGCGCTGCACGGGCAGTCGATTTTCAGTGGCGGCGGATTGTCGCCGTTAAATAAAATCAGCCCGTCTCATCCGCCAAAACCTGCCACCGTGGCGGTGCCGGAAGAGACGGAGAAAAAAGCGCGAGACGTCAACGAGAAAACAGCGCTGCTGAAGAAGAAATCCGCCACCGAGCTTGGCGAGCTGGCAACCAGTATCAACACCATTGCCCGTGATGCGCATATGGAAGCGAATCTGGAGATGGAGATTGTTCCCCAGGGATTGCGCGTGCTGATTAAAGATGACCAGAACCGCAATATGTTTGAACGCGGCAGCGCGAAGATTATGCCGTTCTTTAAAACGCTGCTGGTGGAGCTCGCGCCAGTGTTCGACTCGCTCGATAATAAAATTATTATTACCGGGCATACCGATGCGATGGCCTACAAAAACAATATCTACAACAACTGGAACCTTTCGGGTGACCGCGCGCTTTCGGCTCGTCGGGTGCTGGAAGAGGCCGGAATGCCGGAAGATAAAGTGATGCAGGTAAGCGCAATGGCGGACCAGATGCTGCTGGACGCGAAGAATCCGCAAAGTGCGGGTAATCGGCGCATCGAGATTATGGTGCTGACCAAAAGTGCGTCCGATACGCTGTATCAATACTTTGGTCAGCATGGGGATAAAGTGGTGCAGCCGCTGGTGCAAAAGCTGGATAAGCAGCAGGTGCTTTCGCAGCGAACGCGCTAAATGCTGAATCTTTACGCATTTCTCAAACCCTGAAATCACTGTATACTTTACCAGTGTTGAGAGGTGAGTAATGCGTAAAATCATTCATGTGGATATGGACTGCTTTTTCGCCGCAGTGGAGATGCGCGACAATCCCGCCCTGCGCGATATCCCTATTGCTATTGGCGGCAGCCGCGAACGTCGGGGGGTGATCAGCACCGCCAATTATCCCGCGCGTAAATTTGGCGTACGTAGCGCTATGCCGACAGGGATGGCGCTCAAATTATGCCCGCATCTCACCTTGCTTCCGGGGCGCTTTGACGCCTACAAAGAAGCCTCAAATCATATCCGCGAAATCTTCTCGCGCTACACCTCGCGTATTGAACCGTTGTCACTGGATGAGGCTTATCTCGACGTCACCGATAGCGTCCATTGCCACGGTTCTGCGACCCTCATCGCCCAGGAAATCCGCCAGACGATTTTCAACGAGCTGCAACTGACGGCGTCTGCGGGCGTGGCACCCGTAAAGTTTCTCGCCAAAATCGCCTCCGACATGAATAAACCCAACGGCCAGTTTGTGATTACGCCGGCAGAAGTTCCGGCATTTTTACAAACCTTACCACTGGCAAAAATCCCCGGCGTCGGCAAAGTCTCGGCGGCAAAACTGGAAGCGATGGGGCTACGAACCTGCGGTGATGTACAAAAGTGTGATCTGGTGATGCTGCTTAAACGCTTTGGCAAATTTGGCCGCATTTTGTGGGAGCGTAGTCAGGGGATTGACGAGCGCGACGTTAACAGCGAACGGTTGCGAAAATCCGTCGGGGTGGAACGCACGATGGCGGAAGATATCCACCACTGGTCTGAATGTGAAGCGATTATCGAGCGGCTGTATCCGGAACTTGAACGCCGTCTGGCAAAGGTAAAACCTGATTTACTGATTGCCCGCCAGGGGGTGAAATTAAAGTTCGACGATTTTCAGCAAACCACTCAGGAGCACGTCTGGCCGCGGCTGAATAAAGCTGACTTAATCGCCACCGCGCGTAAAACCTGGGATGAACGCCGCGGCGGGCGCGGTGTGCGACTGGTGGGGCTGCATGTGACGTTGCTTGATCCGCAAATGGAAAGACAACTGGTGCTGGGATTGTGATGTATACTATTATGTCTATTCTGGTGTGCATTATTATGAGGGGATCACTGCATGCATCGAATTCTCGCTGAAAAATCGGTCAATATTACTGAGTTACGTAAAAACCCAGCTAAATACTTTATTGATCAACCGGTTGCGGTTCTTTCTAATAATCGCCCCGCAGGATATCTCTTAAGTGCCAGCGCATTCGAAGCGTTAATGGACATGCTTGCTGAACAAGAGGAGAAAAAGCCCATAAAGGCGCGCTTCCGTCCAAGTGCTGCAAGATTAGAGGAAATTACACGCCGAGCTGAAAAATATCTTAATGATATGACGGATGATGATTTCAATGACTTTAAGGAATAAGGATGCGGGTATTCAAAACAAAACTTATTCGCCTGCAACTTACAGCAGAGGAACTTGATGCGTTAACGGCGGATTTTATTTCCTATAAGCGTGACGGTGTTTTGCCAGATATATTTGGTCGCGATGCACTCTACGACGACTCGTTTACCTGGCCATTAATCAAATTTGAGCGAGTTGCTCATATTCATCTGGCAAATGTGAATAATCCATTTCCGCCACAGTTGCGCCAATTCAGCAGAACGAATGACGAAGCGCATTTGGTATATTGTCAGGGTGCGTTTGATGAGCAAGCATGGTTGCTCATTGCCATTCTGAAACCTGAACCTCATAAACAGGCTCGAGATAACAACCAAATGCATAAAATTGGGAAAATGGCAGAAGCGTTTCGCATGCGTTTTTGAATTTATATTATGAATAACATACAAATAAGAGACTATCAGCCTGGCGATTTTCAGCAACTATGCGCTATTTTCATTAGAGCGGTTACGATGATCTCCAGTCAGCATTATTCACCACAACAAATTGCCGCCTGGGCGCAGATTGACGAATCTCGCTGGAAGGAGAAACTCGCGAAATCACAAGTGCGGGTTGCCGTCATTAATGCACAACCGGTTGGTTTTATTACCTGCGTTGAACGTTATATCGATATGTTATTTGTTGACCCTGAATACACCCGCCGCGGGGTTGCCTGCGCTTTGTTAAAACCTTTGATTAAGTCTGAATCCGAACTTACGGTGGACGCCAGCATAACCGCAAAACCCTTTTTTGAACGTTATGGTTTTCAGACAGTTAAGCAGCAGCGCGTTGAATGCCGGGGAACGTGGTTTACTAATTTTTATATGCGATATAAACCGCAATATTAAATCCAGCTTGCAATGAAAATAACGCCCGCCTGGTATGTGCGCGTTTTCTTATTCCACAAACTGCAAGGAGGTAAATCATGACAAATCCTTTATCAATGACTCTTTGCAGACCTTTCCAGGATTAATTCTTTTTTTCTTGCCCTGGATTCGTCTGCCATTTCCTGATTTTTATATTTATATACTCTAAATAATTCGAGTCGCAGTACATGCAACTTGAAGTATGACGAGTATAAATGGAATGGTACATGGGCAAATATATTCGTCCCTTATCCGATGCGGTATTTACCATCGCATCTGATGACCTGTGGATCGAGAGTTTAGCGATCCAACAATTACACACCACGGCAAATTTACCCAACATGCAGCGCGTAGTGGGGATGCCAGATTTACACCCCGGACGCGGCTACCCGATTGGCGCAGCGTTCTTCTCTGTTGGTCGTTTTTACCCGACAAGACGTCGCTGTAACGGTGCTGGAAACAGAAACGGGCCGCTACTCTGACACGCTGCGTTCGGCGCTGGTTTCTCTGGATGGCGATAACGCATGGGCATTAAGCGAAAGCTGGTGTGGCACTATTCAGTGGATTTGTCCGAGTCCGTATCGGCCTCATCATGGGCGCAAAAACTGGTTTCTGGGCATTGGGCGTTTTACCGCTGATGAGAAGGAACAATCGGATGCAATCCGTTATGAGACGCTGCGTTCGTCGGGGCCGGGCGGTCAACATGTCAATAAAACCGACTCGGCGGTACGCGCCACGCATCTGGCATCCGGTATTAGCGTGAAGGTTCAGTCAGAGCGCAGCCAGCATGCTAACAAACGGCTGGCGCGATTGCTGATTGCCTGGAAGCTGGAGCAGCAGCAACAGGAAAATAGCGCGGCGCTGAAATCGCAGCGGCGAATGTTCCATCACCAGATTGAACGTGGCAACCCGCGACGGACATTTACAGGGATGGCTTTTATCGAAGGATAATGAAGGATGAAACTGCCGGAAGGCGATTAAACGCCATCCGGCAGCAAATCAAATAATTACTTCGCCGGAATTTCTTTCAGCAGTTCAGTCAGCAGTGTCCAGTAATGACCTACGCTTTTGATGTGAACTTGCTCATCCGGAGAGTGTGGACCGGTGATAGTTGGCCCGATAGAAACCATGTCCATTTCCGGATACGGTTTTTTAAACAGACCACATTCCAGGCCCGCGTGGATAATCTGGATGTTCGGCGTCTTGTTGAACAGGCGCTGATAGGTTTCACGTACCAGATGCATCACCGGAGAATTAGCGTCCGGCTGCCAGCCAGGATATGCGCCTTTCGCTTCGGTTTTCGCGCCAGCCAGTTTACCCAGCGAATCCAGCATGCTCACCACGTAGTCTTTACCGCTGTCGATCAGTGAACGGATCAGGCAGTGAATTTCTACGTTATTGTCAGTCATGGTCACCACACCGACGTTCAGGGAGGTTTCGACCACACCTTTTGCCACGTCGGAATTGCGGATCACACCGTTCGGGGTGGCGTTCAGCAGACGAATAAAGGTATCGCGAGATTTCGCAATCAGAGCAGCTTTATCGTTCGCTACAGAGTCCAGCAACAAGGCCAGATTCTTCTCTTTCTCTGCCAGCTCGTTTTTCAGGATGTCCTGATAGGTATTCACCAGAGATTTCAGGGCGTCGACTTTATCAGCTGCGACAGCAATGGTCGCAAAGGCTTCACGCGGGATGGCGTTACGCAGTGTGCCACCGTTGAAATCGATAAGGCGCAGGTCCAGCTCTTCCGCATGACCCGCCAGGAAGCGCACCAGCAGTTTGTTGGCATTACCCAGGCCAACGTGGATTTCACCGCCGGAGTGACCGCCTTTTAGACCTTTTAAGGTTAACTTGAAGGTTTCAAAGCCAGCTGGAACCGCTTCACGATCCAAATGCAGGTTGGAGGTGAAGTCGATACCCCCCGCGCAACCCATGTAGATTTCACCTTCTTCTTCGGAGTCGGTGTTAATCAGAATATCAGCCTGCAACCAGTTGCTCTGTAAGCCGAACGCACCGTCCATACCGGCTTCTTCGGTCATGGTCAGCAGCACTTCCAGCGGGCCGTGAACCACGTTTTCGTCAGCCAGAACCGCCAGCGCAGACGCCATACCAATGCCGTTATCTGCACCCAGCGTGGTGCCGCGCGCTTTAACCCATTCGCCATCAATATAAGGCTGGATAGGATCTTTCGTGAAGTCATGCACGGTGTCGTTATTTTTCTGCGGCACCATATCGAGGTGGGCCTGCAAGACGACCGGTTTACGATTTTCCATACCTGCGGTGGCAGGTTTACGAATCAGGATATTACCTACCTGATCGCGTTCGACATGGAAACCTTTCTCTTTTGCCCAACCAACAATGTATTCAGCGAGTTGCTCTTCATGATAGGACGGGTGAGGAATAGAACAGATTTTGGCAAAAATATCCCACAGCGGCTGTGGAGATAATTGAGACAGTTCAGACACGTTAAGTCTCCTTGTCGATCACCCGCAAAACAGTATTGCAGGTCACAGGGTTAGCAGAAAATGTTGTCAACACAAGACAGGCTTGCGAGATATGTTTGAGAATACCACTTTATCCCGCGTCAGGGAGAGGCAGTGCGTAAAAAGACGCGGACTCATGTGAAATACTGGTTTTTAGTGCGCCAGATCTCTATAATCTCGCGCAACCTATTTTCCCCTCGAACACTTTTTAAGCCGTAGATAAACAGGCTGGGACACTTCACATGAGCGAAAAATACATCGTCACCTGGGACATGTTGCAGATCCATGCACGTAAACTCGCAAGCCGACTGATGCCTTCTGAACAATGGAAAGGCATTATTGCCGTAAGCCGTGGCGGTCTGGTACCGGGTGCGTTACTGGCGCGTGAACTGGGTATTCGTCATGTCGATACCGTTTGTATTTCCAGCTACGATCACGACAACCAGCGCGAGCTTAAAGTGCTGAAACGCGCAGAAGGCGATGGCGAAGGCTTCATCGTTATTGATGACCTGGTGGATACCGGTGGTACTGCGGTTGCGATTCGTGAAATGTATCCAAAAGCGCACTTTGTCACCATCTTCGCAAAACCGGCTGGTCGTCCGCTGGTTGATGACTATGTTGTTGATATCCCGCAAGATACCTGGATTGAACAGCCGTGGGATATGGGCGTCGTATTCGTCCCGCCAATCTCCGGTCGCTAATCTTTTCAACGCCTGGCACTGCCGGGCGTTGTTCTTTTTAACTTCAGGCGGGTTACAATAGTTTCCAGTAAGTATTCTGGAGGCTGCATCCATGACACAGGCAAACCTGAGCGAAACCCTGTTCAAACCCCGCTTTAAACATCCTGAAACCTCGACGCTAGTCCGCCGCTTTAATCACGGCGCACAACCGCCTGTGCAGTCGGCTCTTGATGGTAAAACCATCCCTCACTGGTATCGCATGATTAACCGTCTGATGTGGATCTGGCGCGGTATTGACCCACGTGAAATCCTCGACGTCCAGGCACGTATTGTGATGAGCGATGCTGAACGTACCGACGATGATTTATACGATACTGTGATTGGCTACCGTGGTGGCAACTGGATTTATGAGTGGGCCACCCAGGCGATGGTGTGGCAACAAAAAGCCTGTGCGGAAGAAGATCCGCAACTCAGTGGTCGTCACTGGCTGCATGCGGCTACGTTGTATAACATTGCTGCCTATCCTCATCTGAAAGGAGATGACCTGGCCGAGCAAGCGCAGGCTTTGTCAAACCGCGCCTATGAAGAGGCCGCTCAGCGTCTGCCGGGCACGATGCGGCAGATGGAGTTTACCGTACCCGGCGGTGCGCCCATCACCGGCTTTTTGCATATGCCGAAAGGCGATGGCCCGTTCCCGACAGTATTAATGTGTGGTGGTCTGGATGCGATGCAGACGGACTATTACAGCCTGTACGAACGTTATTTTGCGCCGCGCGGCATTGCGATGCTGACTATTGATATGCCGTCGGTGGGCTTTTCTTCAAAATGGAAGCTGACCCAGGACTCCAGCCTGTTGCATCAGCACGTCTTAAAGGCGCTGCCTAACGTACCGTGGGTGGATCACACTCGCGTCGCGGCCTTTGGTTTCCGTTTCGGCGCTAACGTTGCCGTGCGTCTGGCATACCTTGAATCGCCGCGTCTGAAAGCGGTTGCCTGTCTTGGTCCGGTAGTTCATACCCTGTTGAGTGATTTTAAGTGCCAGCAACAGGTGCCGGAAATGTATCTTGACGTTCTGGCGAGTCGTTTGGGGATGCATGATGCTTCCGACGAAGCGTTGCGCGTGGAGCTGAATCGCTATTCATTAAAAGTGCAAGGATTGCTGGGACGTCGCTGCCCAACGCCAATGTTATCGGGCTACTGGAAGAACGATCCGTTCAGCCCGGAAGAGGACTCACGCTTAATCACCTCATCATCTGCTGACGGTAAATTATTAGAGATCCCATTTAACCCGGTGTATCGGAATTTTGACAAAGGTCTTCAGGAAATCACAGACTGGATCGAAAAACGTTTGTGTTAAAAATTTGCTAAAATTTGCCAATTTGGTAAAACAGTTGCATCACAACAGGAGATTGCAATGACGTTACCGAGTGGACACCCGAAGAGCAGATTGATCAAAAAATTTACCGCACTAGGCCCGTATATTCGTGAAGGTAAGTGCGAAGATAATCGATTCTTTTTCGATTGTCTGGCTGTATGCGTCAACGTGAAACCGGCACCGGAAGTGCGTGAGTTCTGGGGCTGGTGGATGGAGCTTGAAGCGCAGGAATCCCGTTTTACCTACAGTTACCAGTTTGGTCTGTTCGATAAAGCAGGCGACTGGAAGAGTGTTCCGGTAAAAGACACTGAAGTGGTTGAACGACTGGAGCACACCCTACGTGAGTTTCACGAGAAGCTGCGTGAACTGCTGACGACGCTGAATCTGAAGCTGGAACCGGCGGATGATTTTCGTGATGAACCGGTGAAGTTAACGGCGTGAGTGAAATGTGCCGGATGTATCACATCCGGCAATATCCATTAAAACTGATAGGTCATGCCAACCGCGACAATATCATCATTATTAATATTCAATTTGTTATCGCTATCCAGTTGGTTGATTTTATAATCAACAAACGCTGACATATTTTTGTTGAAATAATACGTAGCACTGACGTCGATATAATTGACCAGATCTTCATCACCGATACCTTCAATATCTTTCCCTTTCGATAAGACATAACCCAGCGATGGACGCAGACCAAAGTCAAACTGGTATTGAGCGACCGCTTCAAAGTTCTGTGTCTTATTGGCAAAGCCGCCAGTTATTGGCGTCATTTTGCGTGTTTCAGAATAGAAAGTTGCCAGATAAATATTATTGGCATCGTATTTCAGACCTGTTGCCCATGCTTCTGCACGCTTGCCTGTGCCACGGCTTTGCAGGTTCTGCTCGTTGGTGCGATCTGAGTTGGTATAGGCCCCACTAATGGCGAAATCGCTGCCGCCAAAGTCATATGTCAATGACGTACCGAAGCCATCGCCGTTTTGCTTTTTAACGTCGCGGTTTTCGTTTTTCCCTTGATATTGCAGGGTTAAGTTCAGGCCATCGATAACGCCGAAGAAGTCGGTGTTCCGATACGTCGCCAGACCGCTGGCGCGTTTGGTCATAAAGTTGTCGGTCTGCGCCGAGGAATCGCCACCAAATTCCGGGAACATATCGGTCCAGGCTTCCACGTCATACAACGCCCCCAGGTTACGACCATAATCGAAAGAACCCAAATCTTTATATTTCAACCCGGCAAAAGCGAGACGCGTTTTTTGCTGTGCAGTATCACTCTCTGCTTTATTACCGGCAAACTCTGCTTCCCAACGACCATAACCAGTCAGTTGATCGTTAATTTGTGTTTCGCCTTTAAAACCAAAACGGATATAACTCTGGTCGCCATCTTTACTGGCGTTATCACTCATATAATGCATGGCTTTAACTTTGCCATAGACATCCAGTTTATTACCGTCTTTATTATATATTTCTGCAGCCTGTACAGATGCAGATGCCACAATGCCCATCACCACTAATGCCAGAGTGCTCTTTTTCATTTTCATTCCTGATTTTAATTAACGCGCGAATATTCAGCGGGAGAGTCCCGTTGAAAACAGGAAAGTTTTTAACCTGAGATTGTTAAAGATATATTACAGATTAATAATATTCTTAAAATGTGGTAATTTATTAAATCTGTAATAAAAGCGTAAACAACTGCCGCTAGGCTTGCTGATCCCGCGCAACAAAACGCCATGCTTTGCTCGCAGATGGTTGGCAACCGACGACAGTCCTGCTAAAACGTTCGTTTGATATCATTTTTCCTAAAATTGAATGGCAGAGAATCATGAGTGACAGCCAGACGCTGGTGGTAAAACTCGGCACCAGTGTGCTAACAGGCGGATCGCGCCGTCTGAACCGTGCCCATATCGTTGAACTTGTTCGCCAGTGCGCGCAGTTACATGCCGCCGGGCATCGGATTGTTATTGTGACGTCGGGCGCGATCGCCGCCGGACGTGAGCACCTGGGTTACCCGGAACTGCCAGCGACCATCGCCTCGAAACAACTGCTGGCGGCGGTAGGGCAGAGTCGACTGATTCAACTGTGGGAACAGCTGTTTTCGATTTATGGCATTCACGTCGGGCAAATGCTGCTGACCCGTGCTGATATGGAAGACCGTGAACGCTTCCTGAACGCCCGCGACACCCTGCGAGCGTTGCTCGATAACAATATCGTTCCGGTAATCAATGAGAACGATGCTGTCGCTACGGCAGAGATTAAGGTCGGCGATAACGATAACCTTTCTGCGCTGGCGGCGATTCTTGCGGGTGCCGATAAACTGTTGCTGCTGACCGATCAAAAAGGTTTGTATACCGCTGACCCGCGCAGCAATCCGCAGGCAGAACTGATTAAAGATGTTTACGGCATTGATGACGCACTGCGCGCGATTGCCGGTGACAGCGTTTCAGGCCTCGGAACTGGCGGCATGAGTACCAAATTGCAGGCCGCTGACGTGGCTTGCCGTGCGGGTATCGACACCATTATTGCCGCGGGCAGCAAGCCGGGCGTTATTGGTGATGTGATGGAAGGCATTTCCGTCGGTACGCTGTTCCATGCCCAGGCGACTCCGCTTGAAAACCGTAAACGCTGGATTTTCGGTGCGCCGCCGGCGGGTGAAATCACGGTAGATGAAGGGGCAACTGCCGCCATTCTGGAACGCGGCAGCTCCCTGTTGCCGAAAGGCATTAAAAGCGTGACTGGCAATTTCTCGCGTGGTGAAGTCATCCGCATTTGCAACCTCGAAGGCCGCGATATCGCCCACGGCGTCAGTCGTTACAACAGCGATGCATTACGCCGTATTGCCGGACACCACTCGCAAGAAATTGATGCAATACTGGGATATGAATACGGCCCGGTTGCCGTTCACCGTGATGACATGATTACCCGTTAAGGAGCAGGCTGATGCTGGAACAAATGGGCATTGCCGCGAAGCAAGCCTCGTATAAATTAGCGCAACTCTCCAGCCGCGAAAAAAATCGCGTGCTGGAAAAAATCGCCGATGAACTGGAAGCACAAAGCGAAATCATCCTCAACGCTAACGCCCAGGATGTTGCTGACGCGCGAGCCAATGGCCTTAGCGAAGCGATGCTTGACCGTCTGGCACTGACGCCCGCACGGCTGAAAGGCATTGCCGACGATGTACGTCAGGTGTGCAACCTCGCCGATCCGGTGGGGCAGGTAATCGATGGCGGCGTACTGGACAGCGGCCTGCGTCTTGAGCGTCGTCGCGTACCGCTGGGGGTTATTGGCGTGATTTATGAAGCGCGCCCGAACGTGACGGTTGATGTCGCTTCGCTGTGCCTGAAAACCGGTAATGCGGTGATCCTGCGCGGTGGCAAAGAAACGTGTCGCACTAACGCTGCAACGGTGGCGGTGATTCAGGACGCCCTGAAATCCTGCGGCTTACCGGCGGGTGCCGTGCAGGCGATTGATAATCCTGACCGTGCGCTGGTCAGTGAAATGCTGCGTATGGATAAATACATCGACATGCTGATCCCGCGTGGTGGCGCTGGTTTGCATAAACTGTGCCGCGAACAGTCGACGATCCCGGTGATCACAGGTGGTATAGGCGTATGCCATATTTATGTTGATGAAAGTGTAGAGATTGCTGAAGCATTAAAAGTGATCGTCAACGCGAAAACTCAGCGTCCGAGCACATGTAATACGGTAGAAACGTTGCTGGTGAATAAAAACATCGCCGATAGCTTCCTGCCCGCATTAAGCAAACAAATGGAGGAAAGCGGCGTGGCATTACACGCAGATGCAGCTGCGCTGGCGCAGTTGCAGACAGGCCCCGCGAAGGTGGTGGCTGTTAAAGCGGAAGAGTATGACGATGAGTTTCTGTCATTAGATTTGAACGTCAAAATCGTCAGTGATCTTGACGATGCCATCGCCCATATTCGTGAACACGGCACACAACACTCCGATGCGATCCTGACCCGCGATATGCGCAACGCCCAGCGTTTTGTTAACGAAGTGGATTCGTCCGCTGTTTACGTTAACGCCTCTACGCGTTTTACCGACGGCGGCCAGTTTGGACTGGGTGCGGAAGTGGCGGTAAGCACACAAAAACTCCACGCGCGTGGCCCAATGGGGCTGGAAGCACTGACCACTTACAAGTGGATCGGCATTGGTGATTACACCATTCGTGCGTAAATAAAACCGGGTGATGCAAAAGTAGCCATTTGATTCACAAGGCCATTGACGCATCGCCCGGTTAGTTTTAACCTTGTCCACCGTGATTCACGTTCGTGAACATGTCCTTTCAGGGCCGATATAGCTCAGTTGGTAGAGCAGCGCATTCGTAATGCGAAGGTCGTAGGTTCGACTCCTATTATCGGCACCATTTAAATCAATAAGTTACACATCATTAGTACCTTCCTTATTTTTTGACTGGGACAAATTTGGGACCGATGGGTTCAGGATCGAGTCTATTTGCCGTGCGTGTTCGGTAAGGTGATTAGGTGCAAGGTGAGCATATCGACGAACCATTTCGATAGACTCCCAGCCTCCCATTTCCTGTAACACTGACAACGGGACTCCGGCTTGAACCAGCCAACTTGCCCAGGTGTGTCTCAAGTCGTGAAATCTGAAATCATCAATACCAGCCCGTCTCAGCGCCGCTTTCCAGGCTGTGTTTGCGTCATACCGCATCTTCCTGACTGTTGGCGCTTTCGTTCCGTCTGGTTTGGTACAGCTTTCCTTGTACACAAATAACCAACGGTGATGATTCCCGATTTGTTTTTTCAATACGCGACATGCAGTATCATTCAGCGCAACGCCAATTGCGCGGTTTGATTTACTCTCTTCCGGGTTTATCCATGCCACCCGGCGCTGCATATCTATTTGTTGCCATTCAAGGTTGATGATGTTCGAGCGTCTTAGGCCTGTTGCCAGTGCAAATTCAACAACAGACTTTAATGGCTCCGGACATTCATCAATCAGCCTTTGTGCTTCATGGGGCTCCAGCCAGCGGATCCGTTTATTCTTTGGTTGGGGCACTTTAATAATTGGTGCCTTATCCAGCATTTTCCATTCACGCTCTGCGGCTCTTAGTAGGGCCTTTATAAATGAAAGATGCGTAGCCTTCGTTGCAACGGACGCTGGTTTTGGCGTGTATTCTGGAACAGGTTTCCCTTTTTTTCTGCATGCTTCTGCCCTGAGTTTCCAGTTTTCCTCATGACGCCGGTTCGTCATTTTCTGCATTGCTGAATAAATTTTTGATTCAGTAATGTCTCTTAGTTGCATTCCTGCGAAATGTTGAAGCCAGAATCCGATCCGGCTTTTGTCATCGTCCAGTGATTTTTTATGTGCTTTCTCTTCAAGCCACCTGACACACGCTTCCTCGAACGTTATATCAGGTATTTCACCAAGTTTGCTGACCCGCCATGCTTCAGCCTTTAGCTTGTCATGGAGTTCTGTCGCCTGCCTTTTGTCCTTTGTTCCAAGAGACTGTTTAAATCTTTTACCGTTCGGCAATGTGAAACTGGCGTACCATATTTCACCTCTGCGGAAGAGTGACATTTTCTTTCCTCTGTTATGCCATCACCCGCGCTCACCTGGACAGTATGCAGCGGAGACTGAAGAGCCGCAATGCAGGCTTGTCGTGTTGTGAGGTAAGGAGATTTATTCTTAGTGGGATCTTTGCGTGTTGCCTGAAGACGCCCTGTGCGTATCCAGTTAATGGCAGTCGGTCTGGATATCTTGAGAAAATGACAGGCCTCATCGAGTGTGAGGCTGTATGGCTCCATTATTTCACCTCTTGCTGTGACATTGTTGAAAAATGGATACCAGCTCGTTGCTGCCAGACGATCCAACCGAGAGTCATATCCCATGCCATGTATTCGTTATCGCCGTTTTTTGCTCTCCGACGATCTACTAAGTCACCGAAACGCTTTTCCATGAATAATTCATAAGCTTCGCGTTCATCTGGTTCTACTTCCAGAGATAGGAGTGCGATTTCATAAGCACGGCGCTCAATATCGTCTCGCACGTCAAGGCTGCTGATACGCTCTTTAATTTCTTTAATCAGTTCTTTGTCGGTAAAAGTGGTCATTATGCTCCAGCCTCCGGTGCTTTTGGCATTACTGCCCAGTGAGTGATATTGACGTTTTCAAGGTCCCCGACCTGAAATGTCCACTGCCATTCTCCGGTTTCTTTTTGTCCCCAGGTGTACCAGAGAGAACGCCAGCCAATTAGCCAGCCTTCTCCGTTAGCATCGAATAACAAAACACTTTCATTTGCTGGTGGCAGTTCAGTTGACACTGGTATTACTTTGTTTTCCTGTGCTGCACATTTAGCTTCAAGCGCATCGAATTTACGCACTAGGTATTCAGCATCTGTTTCATTTACTTTCAGATCTCGCGGTACACATCTCCCACGAAGAAACCCTTCCATTTCGAAAACATTCATGCGCATTTGCGTAACTCCGATAACTCGTTAAAGCGTTCCATAAACATCCCGTAGGCATGGCCCGGAGCCAGTGGAATCACGTTGAACATCTCTGTTGCCGGGATACCTTCCAGTACAGGCCAGAAAGAGCCATCATCAAGCCCGAGATCGCGGCGTTCGGTTGCCAGCATGATGAGATCGGCATATTTCACGGGCGTACTCATAACTGGGGGTAACCCGTATTTCTCACGGATTACGGCGTCTATTTTTTCTTCCATTTGTTTATAGTCAGGAAGAAGGCGTTTCAGTGGTGCGGGAATGTCCTGGCAATACGCTTCTGTTGCATCATGCATTAACGCTTCAAAAGCAAATTCCTGCGGCACCAGCTGGCTGCAAAGAACCGCATGTTGGGCGACGCTGTAGAAGTGCGAAAGATGACCGGCAAAGCGACAGATATTTGAAAGGGAAACCGCGATATCGTTAATATCGATGTCGTCTTTATTTATCCTGTCATAATAAAAATGCTTCCCGGAAAAAGTTTTAATAAATGACATTTTGTTCTCCACGTATATGCGCTGCACCGCGCTGAATTCTGGTAAAAAGAATCCCTCACCATCCGGCGATTATTGAGTAAATTACGTTTCCATAAATGCCCCCGCAGGGGCATTTGCAGTAATGAAATCAGGCGGTGAAAGTACCAATAAAGGTTTCTACTTTGCTGTCCTTGAATTTCTCAACAAGCAGATCACGAAATTCGTTAGCCATTTCTTCCTGCACCGCCTCCAGCTGAATAATGCGTAGAACCAGTACAGGACGATCGCCAGTGATAATACTGAGGCGTAATTTAAACGGACGTTCTTTCAGACCTTCAAACGGAACGCATTTAAATTCAAATGCCACTGGCATAATGTCTTTGGTCTTCGCTTCGACAGACTCCATCAGGGAGCGTTTGCCGCTGAAGTCATTATCTTCAAAATCAGCGGTCTGGTTTGCTTCAATCGTGATTTTACGGACAGCCGCAGCCGCTTTTGTTGCCTGAATAGCGTCACCATTAGCATCAAAGCCCACAAGATAGTCGGCCCAGTCTTCAATCCATTCTGCCAGTGACTTCTGGGAGTTACGCTCGCCGTTAACAGACAACAGAGCAGAGAACGGTGCTGTCTTTTTCAGTTTGAGTGTGGCGGTGTTATCTGCGTGACCTGGTTCATCAATAGTACCCAGGTTAAGCACACTGACGGCACGCATATTATCAGCATCGATAAAGCAGCGGGTGCCTTCATCTGCAAGATCTTTAGAATAACGGGTAAAGTCATCGATGCTGGCAGTGGAAAGCGCACCACGGAAACGGAAGCGATTTAAATTAAATTTTTCCAGATCATGAATGCGGAAATTCTCAGGCAATGCCACAGCATCGGCACCAATCTTACTGATAATTTCATTAACACCCTGAGCAGAAATAAGGGCATGGATTTGATTAATTGCGGTTGCGTCTAAGTTCTGAGACATAATAAGTCCTCACTATATAAAGATATTCAGTGATGAGATAAATAATCAGTTAATTAAAAACGATATTAACGACCTGCTGCGCGGAGTTTTCCGTCAGGTTCACCGGCAAGAGTCAGTAACTGTCCCTGGTCTTCCTGCAGAATAGTCAGGCGACCACCGCGATTGACATACATCGGCGTTTCGGTGGTGTCTTCTTCGGAAATTTTCCCGCGGTTAGTCGGGCGAACATATGAGAGTTTGTGTTTGATTTTCACTCGGTTCTCATCAAACGGTTCGATTTCCAGGTTGAGCGAGACCTTACCTTTGGTTTTCGTGTTCATCACACCGGAAGCGACTTCACTGAGAACTGCGCCGATTTTGGTTTCAAATACGCCGCCGTCCAGCTCCCCGATAAATGCCTGCACATCAGTACTGCGTTCGCTAGCCATTTTGCTGCTCCTCATCATATCGACCCTGCAAGGTCGGTTAGTTTCTCCACAAAACAGAGAAGAACACCTGCGGTGACTGCCGCCCGGATGGATTGGGTTATGAGCCCGTCGTCCGGTGATGCTCTTCTCTGTTTTGTAAAAAGGACGGTACCAGCCGGAAGCAAGGGTACAAGCTGGTACCGCCAAGACTACACACAGCATAAAGTTGTGGTGCCGGGTGCCTCCCGGTGCCTGGCGAAGGTTGCACACCAGGCGGGTGGGTATCCACAGAAGGTCGACTGTCAGCCTCAACCTTAACCCGCGTGCGCTGAGCCGCATTCACCACAACGCTAAGGATTCTCTCTGGTTGAAAATACTTAGCTGTTATGTGCCTGCTTTTAGCCACATCAGGCGAGGTGGACCTAGTTATTCCCCAACAACAAGGATTCGGTTAATCTGGTTATCCCCAACAACGCAAAAGGAAAAGAAATGTCCGGTAATATCTATACGCTGTACAAATCCCACTGTGAAAATGTTGGAAAGTATCGGGGCATTGAAATCAGTGGGGTAGTGTCATCAGTCGAAATAAGCAAAGTTGAATCAAGGGCAACATTACTTACTCTTTTGGACCTTGTCTTACATGAGCACCGGAAGAAATTCGGCACTCCCTATAATCAGTTGAATGGGAAAAAGGCTCTGGTTCACCTTATTCTGATGAAGCATCACTGGATGCCAAAACAGATTAATGAGATGAAATTTGATGAACTTCTTCTTTCAATTCAGGATGAACTCACACTTGATAAAATAAGCGTAACCGCCCAGAAATTTTTAGATTATCGAGACTGGAGATCACAAATTCATCACTTTGATGATTTTGACGAAAATGAATGGGATCCTAATTTGTCTGCACAATATCTAAAGTAACATCCTGTGATAAAACCGTGATTTCCTGATCCAGTTTTTTTAAGGAGTCTATTGTTTCCTGTCGATAAGACAGCACTTCACGAAGCTGGTTTATAGCTGCCAGCTTCTTTGTCATCCACTCATAAATTTCCTCATCTGTGTAGCCAGGCGCGACGATTTTGGGTTCTGTTTTGTGCATTTCACATCTCCTCAAGTTATCAGTTACTTGTTGATGGGGACCAGATTGTTAAAGAGCTAAGCGTCCTGTAGGGCGCTTTTTTGTTGCTAACGAATCATCCTGGACTTCATATGCCCCAGGCGGCTACTTCGTGGGCGTCCTGCCTGTTCGTTTTTGACATTTACTGACTGCTTACGACACATGCACCGTGTTGCAACCAGATTTTGTTGTAATCCTGTAGTTGGTCTGGAACAAAAGATAAAATTAAATTGCGAGATATGCAAGTGATGTTTGCGAAATATGCAAATTTATAGGTAATAAAAAGCCACCTTTCGGTGGCCGATGGATGGGATATTGAGGTTAATTATGTCTCTTAAGGGTTTGCGACTGACTGATTAAGACCTTTCCAAAGACCATGAATCGGTGTTCGTTTTCGCTAGTAATTCCCCATTCACGGTAAATCTGGTTATCAGAAATCACCAGCAGTTTGTCAGGAATCATTTGAAGTCTTTTAACGTATATTTTGTCATCAAAACCAAAGACATATATACCATCACCATCAAACTGATTGATGCTGACATCAACGAAGATGAGATCTCCTGGCTCAATGGTTGGACACATACTGTCCCCACGAACGTTGATAACTTTGATGTGATTGGCTGGTCGTCCGCCGAACATTGATACAGCATTATCAGTTCTGTATTCGATGGCATGAATCACATCAATGACATCACCGCCCTGGATAAGGCCATTTCCCGCACTGGCACTGATATCCAGCATTTCAATACGGAACACATCCTTCACCTGCGCAACATCCTCATTATTACTGTTTTTATATACAGTATTACTTTTGTGGGCAGAGGTAAAGAGATCAGCAATATCAACACCTAAGCTCTTGGCAATATTACTCAGTGTTTGTTCGGTAAATTGTTTTTGCTTACCCGTTTCTAAGCGCGAGATGTTCGCCGCATCTACTCCTATTGCTTCAGCGAGATCGGCGATTTTCATGTTCTTCGCTTGGCGAAGTTGTCTGACTCGGTTTCCTATGTTCATGCGTTTATTACATTTCTTTATTGCGTGATAAGCAAATCAACTTGCGCAAAATAATTGCGTGAAATAACATGCATAACGCGCAATATTTGGAGGTCATATGCAATCACCATTACGAAATGTGCGTAAGGCGCATGGTTTCACTTTGCAGCATGTTGCTGCGGGTGTTCAAGTCAATCCAGCGACGTTGAGTCGTATTGAGAGGCTGGAGCAGATTCCATCTATCGAGCTTGCAGAACGTTTAGCCAATTTTTTTAAGGGTGAAGTCAGCGAAATGCAGATTCTTTATCCGGCACGTTTTCAATCTAGCCAAAACCAGAATGGGTTTAAACCACAGGAACAGGAGGTGAACCGTGGGTAAGCATCACTGGAAAGTAGAAAAACAGCCTGAGTGGTACGTGAAAGCTGTCAGAAAAACTATCGCAGCGTTGCCGGGGGGGTACGCTGAAGCTGCTGACTGGCTGGATGTAACAGAGAACGCATTATTTAACCGCCTTCGTGCCGATGGCGATCAGATTTTCCCGCTGGGATGGGCAATGATTTTGCAACGTGCTGGTGGAACTCACTTCATTGCTGACGCTGTGGCGCAGTCTGCAAATGGCGTCTTTGTGTCTCTTCCTGACGTCGAGGATGTGGACAACGCCGATATTAACCAGCGCCTGCTGGAAGTCATTGAACAGATCGGCAGTTATTCAAAACAGATTCGTTCAGCAATTGAAGACGGTGTAGTGGAACCGCATGAGAAGACAGCAATTAACGACGAGCTGTACCTCTCAATTTCGAAGCTGCAGGAGCATGCAGCACTGGTCTACAAAATTTTTTGCATTTCAGAAAGTAATGACGCCCGCGAGTGTGCAGCTCCGGGCGCCGTGGCGTGTCGTGACTGTGGAGAAACTAACGCATGAACAGTTTAACAACACACTACCGTCGCTCGCAACTGATTGCGCTTCCTGTACCGGGTGGAAAAGCGAAGGTGGAGTATTGCTATGCAGTAAATGTACCAGGTGACAGGGAAATTGTAACCCACAGCTTTGCAGAGTGGGCTGTGGGTGATTTCAACCGGCAGAAGGAGACAGTCCTTTGCGACAAGTTAACCGCTGGTTCAAAGATCACTACGGAGTGCCCGTCAGAGTCATTCGTTGGGAGCCGGAAACACAACGGGTTATCTACCTCCGCGAAGGCTATGAGCATGAGTGCTTCAGCCCGCTCGAACAGTTTCGTCGTAAATTCAGGGAAATAGAGGTCGGTCATGAGCACTAAATTAACCGGCTATGTATGGGATAGTTGCGCTGCATCAGGCATGAAATTATCCAGCGTGGCAATTATGGCCCGCCTGGCTGATTTCAGTAATGACGAAGGTGTGTGCTGGCCATCAATTGAAACCATTGCCCGCCAGATTGGCGCGGGGATGAGTACCGTCAGAACGGCTATCGCACGGCTGGAAGCAGAAGGCTGGTTAACGCGTAAGGCGCGTCGCCAGGGTAACCGCAATGCGTCGAATGTTTATCAGCTTAACGTTGCGAAGCTTCAGGCAGCGGCATTTTCTCAACTGTCAGATTCTGACCCGTCAAAATCTGACGCATCAAAATCTGACCCGTCAAAATTTGATGCGTCGAAATCTGGCAAAAAAGCGGGTTTTCACCCGTCAGAATCTGGCGGGGATCCGTCAGTAAAATCAAAACATGATCCGTCAGATAAAAAAACTTCTCGTCCGGACGCTTCGCAACCGGACACGCAGACGGATGAACAGGATTTTTTAACTCGCCATCCTGATGCGGTTGTATTCAGCCCTAAAAAGCGCCAGTGGGGAACGCAGGATGATTTGACCTGCGCACAGTGGCTCTGGAAAAAAATCATCGCCCTGTACGAGCAGGCCGCCGAATGTGACGGCGAGGTGGTTCGTCCCAAAGAACCGAACTGGACAGCCTGGGCAAACGAAATTCGCCTGATGTGTGTGCAGGATGGTCGTACTCACAAACAAATCTGCGAGATGTACAGCCGCGTCAGCCGCGATCCGTTCTGGTGCCGTAACGTGCTCAGCCCGTCGAAGCTGCGGGAAAAATGGGATGAGCTTTCCCTGCGCTTATCGCCGTCCGTAAGCACGTACACCGAAAAACGCGAAGACCCGTACTTCAAATCCAGTTACGACAACGTGGACTACAGCCAGATCCCGGCAGGATTCAGGGGGTGATCATGAGTCTGTTAAATGACGTTCAGAAATTCATTGAAGCCCATCCGGGGTGTACTTCCGGAGACATTGCGGATGCTTTTGCTGGTTACTCACGGCAGCGCGTTCTGCAGTCAGCAAGCAAGTTACGTCAGAGTGGGCGTGTGGCTCACCGTTGTGAAGGGGATACACGCAGACATTTCCCGCGCCTGACTGAGAGAGCGCAGGAGCCGGAACCACAACCAGTTCGTGAAACCAGACCTGCGCGCAATTTCTATGTCGGCACTAACGATCCCCGGGTGATTTTGTGCCTGACCCGCCAGGCGGAAGAACTGGAGTCAAGGGGCTTATACCGTCGTGCTGCAACCGTGTGGATGGCGGCATTCCGTGAAAGCCACTCCCAGCCAGAACGAAACAATTTTCTGGCGCGTCGTGAGCGGTGCTTACGGAAAAGCAGCAAGCGCGCTGCATCGGGTGAAGAGTGGTATCTGTCAGGGAATTACGTGGGGGCTTAATGAGTAATAAATATTGCCAGGCGCTGGTGGAACTGCGGAATAAACCAGCCCATGAACTGAAGGAAGTGGGAGATCAGTGGCGCACGCCGGATAACATTTTCTGGGGAATTAACACCCTGTTTGGTCCGTTTGTTCTGGATCTGTTCACTGACGGTGATAACGCCAAATGTGCCGCGTATTACACGGCGGAAGACAACGCGCTGGCGCATGACTGGTCAGAACGTCTTGCGGAGCTTAAAGGTGCTGCCTTTGGTAATCCCCCATACAGCCGCGCCAGTCAGCATGAGGGGCAATACATCACCGGCATGCGTTACATCATGAAGCATGCCAGTGCCATGCGTGATAAAGGCGGGCGCTATGTTTTCCTGATCAAAGCTGCCACCAGCGAAGTGTGGTGGCCGGAAGATGCAGACCATATTGCTTTTATTCGCGGGCGTATTGGTTTTGAACTGCCTGTCTGGTTTATCCCGAAAGACGAGAAGCAGGTGCCGACAGGAGCGTTCTTCGCTGGTGCTATTGCTGTTTTCGATAAGACCTGGAAGGGACCGGCAATCAGCTACATCGGGCGCGATGAACTTGAGACATGTGGTGAGGCGTTTCTGGCGCAGGTTCGCCAGCAGGCGGAAAAACTGATCAGGGAGATGGCGGCATGACGACATTAACTCAATGCCAGCAGCAGGTGCTGGATATGCTGATTTCTTATCAGAAAGAACGTGGCTTCCCGCCAACCAATCAGGAGGTGGCTACCATGCTGGGATACCGTTCAGTGAATGCAGCGGTGGAGCATCTTCGCGCACTGGAGAAAAAAGGCGTCATCACGATAAAGCGTGGCGTGGCACGGGGGATAACGCTTCATACCGCGGTGAAGGACGACGACAGCGAGGCGGTCGGGATTATCCGCTCACTGCTTGCCGGTGAGGAAAACGCCAGGCTGCGTGCAGCCCACTGGTTACATGAGAGGGGCCTGAAAGTATGAAGCTGATCCTGCCTTTTCCGCCCAGCGTGAACACGTACTGGCGACACCCCAACAAAGGGGCGTTTGCTGGTAAGAGCCTGATAAGCGCGGCGGGGCGCAAATTCCAGAGCGCGGCGTGTGCAGCAATAGTTGAGCAGTTACGTCGTCTGCCAAAACCAACGTCGGCACCTGCTTCAGTGGAGATCGTGTTGTTTCCTCCGGATAACCGGATCCGCGATCTGGACAACTATAACAAGGCGCTGTTTGACGCCCTGACCCACGCGGGTGTGTGGGAAGACGACAGTCAGGTGAAAAGAATGCTGGTGGAGTGGGGACCGGTTATCCCGGAAGGGAAGGTCGAGATCACTATCAGTAAGTACGAGAAACCGGCGGGTGCAGCCGCCTGATTAAGAGGAGAAACGAAGTATGAATAATCTGATGGTTATTGATGGTATTGAAGTTCGTCGTGATGCTTATGGGCGTTACAGCCTGAACGATCTGCACAGGGCTGCCGGTTCTCTGGATAAACATAAGCCTGCATTCTGGCTCCGCAATGAGCAAACCGAACGTTTAATAAGCGAGTTGCAGATTTGCAACTCGGTCAATATAGCGCCAGTTAACGTTATTCGTGGCGGAAATAACCAGGGGACGTATGTCTGCAAAGAACTGGTGTATGCCTATGCAATGTGGATCAGCCCGTCATTCCATCTGAAGGTGATCCGTACTTTCGATATGGTAACCAGCACACCGGAAAAATTATCCGGGCAGGCTGCTGACAAGATGCAGGCTGGCGTGATCCTGCTGGACTTTATGCGCCGGGAGTTAAACCTGTCTAACTCTTCAGTGCTTGGTGCCTGTCAGAAACTCCAGGAGGCTGTTGGCTTACCGAATCTGGCACCGCGCTATGCCATTGATGCTCCTGCTGACGCGCCTGATGGCTCAAGCCGCCCCACGCTGTCACTGAGTGCACTGCTGAAGCAGTATGGTATCTGCCTGACAGCTAATCAGGCATATCACCAGATGGCGAAGCTGGGGATCGTTGAACAACGCGAACGATACAGCCGTACCGCGATTAACAACATCAAAAAATTCTGGTCGCTGACGGCGAAAGGCTGCATGTTCGGCAAGAACATCACCAGTCCTGCAAATCCGCGCGAGACGCAGCCGCATTTCTTCGAATCCCGATTCCCTGAGCTGTTAAAGCTGCTCGATACCGTTCATTGAGGTGACCGTGAGAGCACTACTGACCCCTGAAATTGCCCCGCGTATGGGGATCGTATTGTTCAGACCAGGTTCAGAGCTGATGCCCCTGTTTATGCAGGGGCGTGTCCTGCTGGAGCCTGAGCCGGAACGTTATTCATCTTTCGCCAGTGGTGCCGTTCCGGCGGCATCACAACCGCTGGCGGATGATCCTGCCGTTCAGGCCGTGTTCCGCAATGAGGCAGTGATCCGTCGTGCTGGTGGCGTGGAATGTCTTGAAAGCTGGTTACTTCGTGAAAAAGGCTGCCAGTGGCCTCATTCCGACTGGCACAGCGAGAACATGACCACAATGCGACACGCTCCGGGCGCAATCCGTCTGTGCTGGCACTGCGATAACCAGCTGCGCCATCAGTTCACGGAACGGCTGGAATCAATGGCAACGGATAACTGTGCCCGCTGGGTGTTGTCTGTTGTGCGTCGGGATCTCGGTTTTGATGACAGTCACGTTGTGACAATGCCGGAACTGTGCTGGTGGCTGATTCGTAATGATCTGGCGGATGCCTTACCGGAAAGTGCAGCCCGTAAGGCACTGAGATTACCGAAGCCTGTTGTGCCGTCTGTTACCCGGGAAAGTGACCTTGTGCCTTCGGTTCCTGCCACCAGCATCATCCAGGATAAGGCGAAAAAGGTGCTGGCGCTGAAAGTGGAGCCGGAGTCGCCGGAGTCTTTTATGTTACGCCCCAAACGTCGCCGCTGGGTTAATGAAAAGTACACGCGCTGGGTTAAGACACAGCCGTGTGCATGTTGTGGAAAGCCTGCTGATGATCCCCACCACCTGATAGGCCACGGTCAGGGGGGAATGAGTACAAAAGCGCATGACCTCTTTGTGTTGCCTTTGTGCAGAAAGCATCACGACGAGCTGCATGCGGATACCGTGGCATTTGAAGAGAAGTATGGCTCCCAGCTGGAGCTGATATTTCGTTTTATCGACCGTGCGTTGGCAATTGGTGTGCTAGCCTGATTTGGTGGAGAAAGTTGATGCGTGATATTCAGATGGTTCTGGAGCGTTGGGGGGCATGGGCGGCGAGTGATAGTTCAGGCGTTGATTATTCACCTATAGCCGCTGGGTTTAAGGGACTTCTTCCCTATACAAGCAAGAAACGCTTGGCTTGTTCGGATAGTGATGCCTTAATTATTGAAGGTTGTCTTGCTCGTCTAAAGCAAAAAAGGCCGGACGAACATTCGCTTCTTGTTGCCCATTACCTATACGGTATCTCTAAAAGAAAGCTCGCCAAGGCTCGTAAAAAAGATGAGAAATTGATACGTATAGAAATACAGCTAGCCGAAGGATTTATTGATGGCTGCCTTTCCATGCTAGATCTAACATTAGATTTGGACGTTTAATAATACGCCCCTGCATGGGGCGTATTATTTACTGGATGAATGACATTTGATTAATATATTTTATCAATAACTCTCTGGGTGTAGTACTCCAAAAATTTATGTGTTCATAATCAGTATAAACATTTGTGAATTTTTTAAGTTCTTCATCACTTTTAGGGGCAAATCGCTCATTAAGAGTAATACTGTCTTTAATTATTCCGAAGAATACAATGGATATTTCAGGGATTTGCGATCTTCTCTCATAAGAATAAGGTATTTCTTTTATGTTAAGCAGGTCTGCTAAATAAGATATAGATTCAGCGGTAATTTCTTGTTTTAGTTTTTCCTTGTTACCAAAGCAATGTATGAAGGCAGCTACGACAAAGATCATATTTATTAAAGGATTACTGCTTTTGTTCTCATCGTCGTTTAACAGTTGAAAAATGTTAAGATTGCGTGAAAATGTTTGTGTTTCACGTAATGATAAGTTGGTTCGTTGAATTAAATCACGGATAAAGTCACCTGATAATCTATTGATTTTATTCAATAACCTTGTTTTTTCTACAAGATAATCCCAATATATAACAGAGGCTTTACATACGTTGTGACCATTTATCAAACATGTATCTGGAAGCGTGATGGTATATTTTATAAACTTGTCAAGATATTTTTGTGAGTCAATGCTATAACCATAAATATGATTTATAGATGCTTTTAATTGTTCTGTGTTTGTAACTAAAATAAAAAAGACATTATTGATGTCAAAAATGTGTTTTATTGTTTCAATGACATTTGTTGAAAAACTCGGCTTACATCGGTCTAATTCATCAATTATAATTACGATTTTTTGATTTTTTGATATACTTTCGATGCAGGATTTAAGTGAATTTATGTTTTTCTCTGAGTCCATATGGTCTTCAAGCAAATTTTCAATAGTCCCATCTATTGCTGCATTGCTTGCTTTCTTCATCGCATCTTGGAATTCTTCGGCAACTTCACTAGCCTCCTGTCGTAAAAACCAACCTGCACCAGCTTTTAGTACCGTTTTTAAACCAAAGCGAATTGCAGGAAGAGATCTCTTAATGAAGTGTTGTTTTTCTTCCTCAGGCAAAATGCTGGCAATTGCAGAGGTTATGAGAAGTAATGGAGATTCTGCATGATCCCCTTTAAAGGCATCAATATAAACAACTTTAGATTCAGTTTCTTGCTCAATAATGAGATTTTTCAGTTTGATACTAAATTCTGTTTTCCCTGTTCCCCATGCGCCGTCTATTACCAGTGGTGAAATGTCTGCCTCTGGTTTTAGCAACTTGATGATATTTTCAGCGATGTTTCTTCGTTGGAACTCGTCACGTTCAGTGAAAGATAGTGTATCTAACATAATATAAACCTATTAACTCCTACAGTAAAAAACGAATAATACGACTTTGGGATTAAAAATCATTAACGCGGTCCGCAAAAATTCTTGTAATCTGTTAAGAGTGGTTACTTCGCCACACAGCTTAAACCCGCCGTCGAGCGGGTTTTGTCGTTTTTGTTGCTGGGGATTCGTTGGGCCTGGCCTATCCCGCAGTTATCCATTGGTTCGGCTCTTTGACGTTTCCGCTTCTGATTTGCGGTACATGATGTTCCCTCATTTTGCACCTGCTGTATCAGCGAGGTGAGAGATAACTACAAATGCCTCATAACCCAAATACCTGGTTGGAGTTGGTCCAGAGCTGGTGGCGTGGAGACACACCGCTGGGCGCAGTGATTATGTCGATTGTTATGGCTGGTTTACGTATTGCCTATTTTGGCGGTGGTGGGGGCTGGAAACGAAAAACACTCGAAATTCTACTCTGTGGCGCTCTGACGCTGACTTTTGCATCCGCTCTTGAGTATGTCGGATGGCCTAAATCACTTTCTGTTGCCATTGGTGGTGGTGTTGGGCTGATCGGTGTCGATGCTATTCGTGGGGCAGCAATGCGAGTAATCGGTAACAAATTTGGTAGCTCGAAGGAGTAATTTATGCAGGCACTAAATTCCCAGCGTAAAGCTTTCCTTGATATGGTGGCATGGTCAGAAGGAACGGATAACGGGCGACAACCGACACGTAACCACGGTTATGACGTTATTGTTGGTGGTGAACTGTTTACTGATTACTCCGATCATCCTCGCAAACTTGTCACGCTAAACTCCAAACTCAAATCAACAGCCGCCGGACGTTACCAGCTTCTTTCACGTTGGTGGGATGCTTACCGTAAACAGCTTGGTTTGAAAGACTTCTCCCCCAAAAGCCAGGACGCTGTGGCATTGCAGCAGATTAAAGAACGTGGCGCTTTACCGATGATTGATCGTGGTGATATTCGTCAGGCTATCGACCGTTGCAGCAATATCTGGGCTTCGTTGCCGGGCGCTGGTTACGGTCAGTATGAACATAAAATTGGTGACCTGATTGCCAGGTTTAAAGAGGTTGGCGGGGTGGTAAATGAAGTTGAGCTATAAGCTAGTTATCGCTGCTTTCTTCGTTACTATTATTGGTTCTTTCATCTGGTCAGCGAATCATTACCACAATCAAGCCATTGAATACAAAAAGCAGCGCGACGAAAACGCTATGGCATTACATTCGGCTATGGCGACGATCTCTGATATGCAGAAGCGTCAACGTGACGTAGCTGAACTTGACGCCAGATACACAAAGGAGCTTGCTGATGCTAACACGACTCTCGAAAGTCTCCGTACTGATGTCTCTGCTGGTCGTAAGCGCTTGCAAATCGCCGCCACCTGTGCAAAGTCAACGACCGGAGCCAGCGGCATGGGCTATGGAGAAAGTCCAAGACTTACAGCTGATGCTGAACTCAATTATTACCGCCTCCGAAGTGGGATCGACAAGATAACTGCACAGGTTAACTATTTGCAGGAGTACATCAAGACACAGTGCCAGAAATGAATCTATAGATGACACTCCACGTTCGTATAAGATAATGCTAAATTACTATTAGCTTAATCACAGGAGACGGACATGGAAAGAGGTGTGGTATTTAGTGCATGCGAATTACTTAAAACCGAGGATGGAAAAGGCATCCGTACAGGTAAATGGATTAGTCAATTAGAAATAAACTATCTATGTCTTTATTGGGATAAACTAGTTTCACCCACTAATAATATTATACATACAGCATTAAATAACGAGGATGAATTAGAAAAATGTGGATTGCTAACCAGACCTGTATATAGACATCATGGTTGTTTTGATGGCCAATATATGGCTGATTTTTATGCTGAAACTCATGCCAAAACAATAGATATACTTAGGCATGCGGATTCTTCTGTCGATTGGCGCATGCATTTTTTAAGTGACCAAATAAACTTGGTGCCTGAATTATCTAGAACCTCAGAAGTGATACGTTTTGAGCTAGCAAATTTATTACCCGTTCCCACAGAAGATGTGCACCTACATGATATTCTTGATTTCAAGGAAAGAAGAAAACCTGAATTAATCGCTTTACATGAATATCTTGATGAGCTTTACTTGGAAATAAAACGTTCTGGTGATATCAATCTTCAGAAAGCAAAAGCTCTTTCTAATCTTAAACAAGCAATAAAGGATATTGAACGCTTAAATTGTGAAGTGTGGAAAAGTCCAATAAAATTTAGCATCTCTACTTCCTTTGAGTTCGATTTTTCACAAATATTTAGTCTGGCGGGAACTGTTTTATCTATGTCAGTAGATTATCCTTATAATGTTATTGGAGGGGTAAGTAGTTTTGCTTATTTTTTGGGAGGATGCATAAAAATAAAGCCACAATTTCAACAAGTGTTATCATTAGGTAATGATAAATTAGTTTACATAAGCAAAGGAAAATCGGAGGGTATTATTTCCTGATTTTTGATTCTCATAATCAATGAATGTTTTTTGTGAATATACTTATTTTAACCCTATAAATAATCAAGGTAATAAAGTGCCTCCTCGTATCCCGAAAGCCTGCCGTGCTCGAGGTTGCCGTAATACCACCACAGACCCGTCAGGCTACTGCGAAAGCCACAAAAGCGAAGGCTGGAAGCAATACAAGCCAGGCCAGTCCCGACACCAGCGCGGTTATGGTGCGAAATGGGATGTTATCCGTGAACGTGTGCTCAAGCGTGACAAAGGCCTGTGTCAGTTGTGTTTGCGTGCCGGTGTGGTGCGCGAGGCGAAAACCGTTGACCACATCATCCCTAAAGCACATGGCGGCACTGATGTCGACAGTAATCTGCAGAGTTTGTGCTGGCCGTGTCATAAGGCGAAGACGGCCCGTGAACGGCTGAAGTAAGAACCAGTTCCCACTGCCAGAGGGGAGGGGCGGGTCAAATCCCTGTGACCTGACGTCTTCCGGACTGCCCGCCCCATCGTTTTTTTATACCCGCGAAAAATGAAATTTAACCAGGAGTGCCGCATATGGCTGGAACGGCGGGGCGTTCCGGGCGTCGCCCCAAGCCAACGGCGCGCAAGGCGCTGGCCGGAAACCCCGGCAAGCGAGCCCTGAATAAAGATGAACCTGTTTTTACGCCCATCAAAGGTGTTGAGCCACCGGAGTGGTTCGCTGAAGAAGATCTCCCTCTCGCTACGATCATGTGGCAACTGACAACTAAAGAACTCTGCGGTCAGGGCCTGCTGTGCGTGACTGACCTCGCGGTGCTTGAGCGGTGGTGCGTGGCCTACGAGTTCTGGCGACGTGCCGTGAAAAATATTGCCAGACAGGGCAACACCATCACCGGTGCAATGGGCGGTATGGTCAAAAATCCGGAGCTGACCGCCAAAAAAGAACAGGAGTCCGAGATGAGCAGTACGGGGGCAATGCTCGGACTCGACCCCAGCAGCCGCCAGCGTCTGATTGGCCTGGCGGGGAAGAAGAAAGCCACTAACCCGTTTCTGAAAATCATCGAATCATGAGCCGGAAATCTTACCCCAACGTAAATGCTGCCAATCAGTATGCCCGTGATGTCGTGCGCGGAAAGATTGTGGCCTGCCAGTTTGTGATTCAGGCCTGCCAGCGCCATCTTGATGACCTGATGGCGGAAAAAAGTAAGTCGTTTCGTTACCGCTTCGACAAGGACCTGGCTGAACGGGCCGCCAAATTTATTCAGCTGTTGCCACACACCAAGGGTGAGTGGGCATTCAAACGGATGCCCATCACGCTGGAGCCGTGGCAGCTCTTTGTGATCTGCTGTGCGTTTGGCTGGGTCAATAAAGGCACCCGGTTGCGTCGCTTCCGTGAGGTGTATACCGAAATCCCCCGTAAGAACGGCAAATCGGCAATCTCTGCCGGTGTTGCCCTGTATTGTTTTGCCTGTGATAACGAGTTCGGTGCGGAAGTGTATTCCGGTGCCACGACGGAGAAACAGGCATGGGAAGTCTTTCGCCCGGCACGACTGATGTGTAAACGCACACCCATGCTGACGGAAGCGTTCGGGATTGAGGTTAACGCCTCAAACATGAACCGTCCGGAGGATGGCGCGCGGTTTGAACCGCTGATTGGTAACCCCGGTGATGGTTCATCCCCCCACTGTGCGGTGGTGGATGAATATCACGAGCACGCCACCGATGCGCTTTACACCACGATGCTTACCGGGATGGGGGCGCGACGTCAGCCACTGATGTGGGCCATTACTACTGCCGGGTACAACATTGAGGGGCCGTGCTACGACAAGCGGCGGGAAGTTATCGAGATGCTCAACGGGTCGGTACCCAACGATGAACTGTTCGGGATCATCTATACCGTTGACGAAGGCGATGACTGGACCGACCCGCAGGTGCTGGAAAAAGCCAATCCAAATATTGGCGTGTCGGTTTATCGCGAATTTTTGTTAAGTCAGCAGCAGCGTGCGAAAAATAACGCCCGTCTGGCAAACGTCTTTAAAACAAAACACCTCAATATCTGGGTGTCGGCGCGTTCGGCGTATTTCAACCTGGTGAGCTGGCAGAGCTGCGAGGATAAATCACTGACCCTTGAGCAGTTCGAGGGGCAGCCGTGCATTCTGGCCTTTGACCTGGCGCGTAAGCTGGATATGAACAGTATGGCGCGACTTTATACCCGCGAGATTGACGGTAAAACGCATTACTACAGTGTGGCTCCGCGCTTCTGGGTACCGTATGACACGGTGTACAGCGTCGAGAAAAATGAAGATCGCCGGACAGCCGAACGCTTTCAGAAATGGGTGGAAATGGGCGTTCTGACCGTTACCGATGGTGCAGAGGTGGATTATCGCTACATCCTCGAAGAGGCCAAAGCGGCGAACAAAATCAGCCCGGTCAGCGAGTCACCCATCGACCCCTTCGGGGCGACCGGGCTCTCACATGACCTTGCTGATGAAGACCTGAACCCCGTCACTATCGTCCAGAACTTCACCAATATGTCCGATCCGATGAAAGAGCTGGAAGCAGCGATTGAATCGGGACGTTTTCATCATGACGGCAATCCCATCATGACCTGGTGTATCGGCAACGTGGTCGGCAAAACCATTCCGGGTAACGATGATGTGGTGAAGCCCGTCAAAGAGCAGGCGGAAAACAAAATCGATGGTGCAGTTGCGCTGATTATGGCGGTTGGCAGAGCCATGCTGTACGAGAAAGAAGACACGTTGTCTGACCACATTGAGTCCTATGGGATCCGCTCGCTTTAACTGAGGTAATTATGATCATGCTGATTCTCGCGCCTCTGGTGGGCGTGCTGGGGGCGCTTTTGCTGGCGTATGGTGCCTGGCTGATTTATCCCCCGGCGGGGTTTGTTGTTGCCGGGGCGTTGTGCCTGTTCTGGTCGTGGCTGGTGGCGCGATATCTTGACCGTACACAGTCGTCTGTCGGCGGAGGTAAATAGTGTTCTTTTCGGGATTATTTCAACGAAAAAGTGACGCACCGATGACCACGCCAGCAGAGCTGGCGGATGCTATCGGGTTGTCCTACGACACCTATACCGGAAAGCAGATCAGCAGCCAGCGGGCCATGCGACTGACGGCGGTTTTTTCCTGTGTCAGGGTGCTGGCGGAGTCGGTCGGGATGTTGCCCTGCAACCTGTATCACCTGAACGGCAGCCTGAAGCAGAGAGCCACTGGCGAACGTCTGCATAAGCTGATCTCCACGCATCCCAATGGCTATATGACGCCGCAGGAGTTCTGGGAGCTGGTGGTCACCTGTCTGTGCCTGCGGGGAAACTTTTACGCCTACAAAGTGAAAGCATTTGGCGAAGTGGCTGAACTGCTGCCCGTCGATCCCGGCTGTGTGGTACCGAAGCTTAACAGTAGCTGGGAGCCGGTCTATCAGATCACATTCCCGGATGGCTCCTCGGATGTACTGAGCCAGGAGGATATCTGGCATGTGCGCACGCTGACGCTGGACGGACTGGTGGGGCTGAATCCCATCGCCTATGCCCGCGAGGCAATATCGCTGGCGGCAGCGACCGAAGAGCACGGGGCCAGACTGTTCAGCAATGGCGCGGTGACGTCGGGTGTGTTGCGTACAGAGCAGACGCTGTCAGATCAGGCTTATGAGCGCCTGAAGAAAGATTTTGAGGAGCGTCACACCGGGCTTGGCAATGCTCACCGCCCGATGATCCTTGAGATGGGGCTGGACTGGAAGTCGATGGCGCTGAACGCCGAGGACAGCCAGTTCCTGGAAACCCGCAAGTTTCAGCTTGAAGAAATCTGTCGTCTGTTCCGGGTACCGTTGCACATGGTGCAGAACACCGATCGCGCCACCTTCAACAATATCGAAGAACTGGGGCTCGGATTTATCAACTATTCACTGGTGCCGTATCTGACCCGCATCGAACAGCGGATCAACACCGGACTGGTACGAAAAAGTAAGCAGGGCGTTTATTACGCCAAATTTAACGCCGGGGCGTTACTGCGCGGGGATATGAAGTCCCGTTTTGAAGCCTACGCCACCGGGATTAACTGGGGAATTTACTCTCCCAATGACTGCCGCGACCTGGAAGATATGAATCCGCGTCCCGGTGGTGATGTCTATCTCACACCGATGAACATGACCACGAAACCCTCCGATGGCAGTAAGGCCGGTAAGCAGAAGGATAACGCCAATGCAGACGAAACAACGTCTTGATGTACCGCTGAGTCTGAAATCTGTCAGTGACTCCGGTGAGTTTGAAGGGTATGGCTCCGTCTTTGGTGTAAAGGACAGCCACGATGATGTGGTGATGTCCGGGGCATTTGCTGCTTCCCTGCGGGCGTGGAGTGACAGAAAAGCGTTACCTGCGCTGCTCTGGCAGCACCGCATGGATGAACCCATCGGTGTTTACACCGAAATGAAGGAAGACGATGTCGGGCTTTACGTCAGGGGACGGTTGCTTATTGATGATGATCCCCTGGCAAAACGCGCACATGCACACATGAAGGCCGGTTCGTTAACCGGCCTTTCTATTGGGTACGTCCTGAAAGACTGGGAATACGACCGGACGAAAGAAGCCTTTTTGCTGAAAGAAATCGACCTCTGGGAAGTCAGTCTGGTGACGTTTCCGTCTAACGACGAGGCGCGGATCAGCGACGTCAAGAACGCGCTGGCCCGCGGGGAAATCCCTGAACAGAAAAAAATCGAAAGAGTCCTGCGTGATGTCGGACTCTCCCGTACCCAGGCCAAAGCATTCATGGCCGGGGGCTATGGCGCACTGTCCCTGCGCGACGCTGAGGATGTGGGCTCTGCACTGAATGCACTGAAAAATCTGAACTTCTAATCAGGAGAAATACGATGGCGGTTGATATTAAAGATGTGGAACAGGTCGCGCAGGAGCTGCAGCAGAAGTTTGACGACTTCAAGGCAAAGAACGACAAGCGCGTGGATGCGATTGAGCAGGAAAAAGGCAAACTTGCCGGGCAGGTGGAAACCCTGAACGGGAAACTCAGCGAGCTGGAAAATCTCAAAAGCGACCTTGAAAAAGAGCTGCTTGAGCTGAAACGTCCGGCAGGTGGTGTGCAAAATAAACTGGCCACTGAGCATAAAGAAGCGTTTGTGGGCTTTCTGCGTAAAGGCCGTGAAGACGGTCTGCGCGATCTGGAGCGCAAGGCATTACAGGTGGGCACCGATGAAGACGGTGGCTATGCCGTGCCGGAAGCACTGGATCGCAACATTCTCACCCTGCTGAAAGATGAAGTGGTGATGCGCCAGGAAGCCACGGTGATCACTGTTGGCGGTTCCGACTACAAAAAACTGGTGAATCTGGGCGGCACGGCTTCCGGATGGGTGGGCGAGACTGACGCGCGCTCCCAGACTGCCACCTCAAAACTGGGGCTGATTGAACCTTTCATGGGGGAAATCTACGGTAACCCGCAGGCCACTCAGAAAATGCTGGATGATGCCTTCTTCAACGTGGAGGCCTGGATCAACAGCGAGCTGGCGACCGAATTTGCTGAACAGGAAGAAATTGCCTTTACCACCGGTGATGGCACCAAGAAGCCAAAAGGGTTCCTGGCGTATGAATCCACCGATGAAACCGATAAGGTTCGTGCGTTCGGTAAACTTCAGCATATTGTATCCGGTGAAGCGACGACGGTGACCGCAGACGCCATTATCAAACTGATTTACACGCTGCGTAAGGCACACCGCACTGGCGCGAAGTTCATGATGAACAACAACAGCCTGTTTGCCATCCGTCTGTTGAAAGACACCGAGGGTAACTATCTGTGGCGTCCGGGGCTGGAGCTGGGGCAACCGTCCTCTCTGGCGGGTTACGGTATCGCTGAAAACGAACAGATGCCGGATATCGCCGCTGATGCGAAAGCTATTGCATTTGGTAACTTCAAGCGGGGTTACACCATCGTTGACCGTATCGGTACCCGCATTCTGCGTGATCCGTACACCAATAAACCATTTGTCGGTTTTTATACCACCAAGCGCACCGGCGGCATGCTGGTCGATTCGCAGGCCATCAAACTGCTGAAGATTGCAGCGGCGTAATCATTCATGGGCGCGGAACCGCGCCCCCTGTTCTGACGGGTGAAGAATCATGATCCTGAAACAAGATCTGAAATGGTCACCGGACGGTATGCGTGTTGAGGTCATTCGGGCCGGTGAGTATGACGACGGGGCGCTTCCTGCCCGTGTGCAGGAGATTGCACTTCAGGCCGGGTTAGCAGAGCGCGGAATCAGTGCAAAAAGCAGTAAAGCGGCAAAAGAGAAAAAAGCCACGACCAGTAAAGAGGGCTGAGCATGCTTCTGACAATGGAAGAGATTAAAGCCCAACTCCGGCTGGATGAGGATTTCGATACTGATGACCGCCATCTGCAACTGCTGGCCTGTGCGGCACAAAAGCGGACGGAAACGTATCTGAACCGGAAGCTCTATGCACCGCATGAAACCATTCCGGACAGCGATCCGGACGGGCTGCACCTGCCGGATGATATTCGTCTGGGGATGCTGATGCTTATCAGCCATTTTTACGAAAACCGCTCGTCGGTTACGGAAGTGGAGAAACTCGACATGCCGCAGAGTTTTGGCTGGCTTGTCGGCCCGTACAGGTACTTTCCGCAATGAAAATTCGTCAGGCGCAGACCAGCGCAACCTACATTCTGCCGGACCCCGGTGAACTGAATAAACGCGTCCTGATCCGCCAGCGGGTGGATATGCCCGCGGATAACTTTGGCGTGGAGTCTCAATACCCGGTTACGTTCCGGACATGGGCGAAGGTTATCCAGACCAGTGCCACCACCTGGCAGGAAACCGCGCAGACCGGGGACGCCATCACCCATTACATCACCATTCGCTACCGCCGGGGGATCACCGCTGATTATGAGGTGGTCTGCGGTGACAGTGTGTACCGGGTGAAACGTCAGCGCGATCTGAACGGGGCGCGGCGCTTTCTGCTGCTGGAGTGTACGGAACTGGGCGAATTTACGCAGAGTCATGGAGGCAGCAATGGCGACTTCCTTTTTTCACGTTGATTTTCAGCAGCCCGCGGAGATGCGCTTTAACCGCGCCCGTGTCCGGCGGGCGTTTGTCACGATTGGCCAGCGTCATATGCGTGATGCCCGTCGGCTGGTGATGCGCCGTGCGCGGTCGGCACCAGGTGAAAACCCCGGTTATCAGACCGGACGCCTGGCTCGTTCGATTGGTTACATGGTGCCGAGAGCCAGTAAAAAGCGAGCCGGTTTTATGACACGCATTGCCCCTAACCAGCGCAACGGGAGGGGGAACCGGATGATCTCTGGTGACTTCTATCCGGCGTTTCTGTTTTTTGGTGTCCGGGGAGGAGCAAAACGTCGTCGCAGTCATCATCGTGGTGCATCCGGTGGCAGCGGCTGGCGACTGGCTCCACGTAATAACTTCATGGTGGAAACTCTTGAAAAGAACCGCAGCTGGACACGCTATTTTCTGGCGCGGGAATTGCGTAAATCACTGAAGCCGGAGCGACGACACAGATGAAACTGACGCCTGTTATTGCTGCGCTGCGTGCCCGCTGCCCGTATTTTGAAAACCGGGTGGCAGGCGCGGCACAGTTCAAAAATCTGCCGGAGGTCGGAAAGCTGAGACTCCCGGCGGCGTATGTGGTACCGGGGGATGATTCTCCGGGAGAAAACAAAAGCCAGACCGACTACTGGCAGGAGCTGAAAGAGGGCTTCTCCGTGGTTGTCATACTGAGTAACGGGCGTGATGAGCGCGGTCAGTTTGCTTCGTATGATGTGGTGGACGATGTCCGGCAGATGCTCTTTAAGGCCCTGCTGGGCTGGAACCCGGAAGAGTGCGGTAACCCGATTAACTATGACGGCGGCACGCTGCTGGATCTGAATCGTCATGAGCTGATTTATCAGTTCGATTTTTCGATCATCAGCGAGCTGACTGAAGACGATACCCGCCAGCAGGATGACCTGAACAGTCTGGATGAACTGCGAACGCTGGCGATTGATGTTGATTATCTCGATCCCGGTAACGGGCCTGACGGCGATATCGAACATCACACCGAAATAACCCTTCCTTCCTGAGAATCTTCATGTTTGTGAAACCTGTTAAAGGGCGGTCAGTGCCTGACCCTGCCCGCGGTGACCTTTTGCCCGCCGAAGGGCGAAATGTTGACGAGAACAACTACTGGCTGCGCCGTGAAGCAGCGGGTGATATCCGGCGCGTGAATAAAAAGGTGAACACCGATGACGATAAGCTTTAACACCATTCCGTCGAATACGCTGGTTCCGCTGTTTTATGCGGAAATGGATAACCAGGCGGCGAATACTGCACAGGACAGCGGAGCATCGCTGCTGATTGGTCATGCCAATAACGGTGCAGAGATTGTTGCCAACAGTCTGGTGCTGATGCCGTCGGCAGACTATGCACGCCAGATTTGTGGTGCGGGAAGTCAGTTGGCGCGTATGGTCGAGGCTTATCGCCAGACCGACCCGTTTGGTGAGCTGTATGTGATTGCCGTTCCGGAAGCCACAGGCGCGGCGGCAACGGTTACGCTGACGGTGACCGGGGAAGCAACCGAAAGCGGCACGGTGAATGTCTATGTGGGACGTACCCGCGTGCAGGCTCCGGTGACCAACGGCGATAACGTCACGACGATTGCCAGCAGTATCAAAGATGCCATCAATGCCGTTCCGACTCTGCCGTTTACAGCTTCATCTTCGGCTGGTGTTGTCACGCTGACCGCGCGTCATAAGGGGCTTTGCGGGAATGAAATTCCTGTCAGCCTCAATTACTACGGCTTCGGTGGGGGCGAAGTACTGCCAGCGGGCGTACAGATTGCCGTGGCGACGGGGACCGCCGGAACGGGCGCTCCGGTTCTCACCGGCGCGGTGGCTGCAATGGCGGATGAGCCGTTTGATTATATCGGTCTGCCGTTCAACGACACGGCCTCCGTTAACACGCTGGTGACCGAGATGAACGATACCAGCGGTCGCTGGAGCTATGCGCGTCAGCTGTATGGTCATGTGTATACGGCAAAGACCGGCACACTGTCAGAACTGGTGAACGCAGGTGACCAGTTTAACCAGCAGCACATCACCCTGGCGGGGTACGAAAAAGAGACCCAGACGCCTGCCGACGAGCTGGCGGCAAGCCGTACCGCCCGCGCAGCGGTGTTTATCCGCAACGATCCGGCACGTCCCACGCAGACCGGTGAGCTGGTGGGTATGTTGCCTGCGCCGAAGGGGAAACGGTTCACGATGACCGAGCAGCAGACCCTGCTGTCTCATGGCGTGGCAACGGCGTATGTCGAAAGCGGGGTGCTGCGCATTCAGCGTGATGTCACCACGTACAGGAAAAACGCTTACGGGGTTGCGGATAACAGCTACCTAGACAGCGAGACGCTGCATACCAGTGCGTATGTACTGCGCAAACTGAAATCCGTCATTACCAGTAAGTACGGGCGTCACAAGCTTGCCAGCGACGGTACCCGCTTTGGTCCCGGTCAGGCGATTGTCACCCCGGCGGTAATCAAAGGGGAACTGCTGGCAACCTACCGTCAGCTTGAGCGTGCGGGGATCGTGGAAAACTACGAACTGTTTAAGCAGTACCTGGTTGTGGAGCGTGATGCCAGCGATCCGAACCGCCTGAACACGCTGTTCCCGCCTGACTATGTTAACCAGTTGCGTGTTTTTGCCGTGGTTAACCAGTTCCGTCTTCAGTATTCAGAGGAGTCTGCATAATGGCCCGTATCGGGGGAACCTGTTATTTCAAAATTGACGGTCAGCAGCTATCGCTGACCGGCGGCATTGAGGTGCCCATGAACAGGACGGTCAATGATGACATCATCGGCCTGGACGGTTCAGTGGACCGCAAGGAAACTCACCGTGCGCCTTATGTCAAAGGGACCTTCAAGGTGCCGAAGAATTTTCCGGTGAGCAAAATCACCTCGTCTGATGAGATGACCATCACTGCCGAGCTGGCGAACGGTCAGGTCTATGTATTGTCGTCCGCCTGGCTGCACGGAGAAGCGAACCATAATGCCGAAGAAGGCACGGTTGATCTTGAGTTCCACGGTGAAGAAGGGGATTACCAGTAATGAAAGAGCTTGAGTTAAAGAAACCGATTATCGCTCATGGTGAGACACTCTCCGTACTGGAGTTTGATGAACCCACCGGGAAGGATGTCCGCGAGCTGGGGTATCCCTACCAGATGAATCAGGATGAGTCCGTCAGACTTCTGGCGCATGTGGTGTCGAAATACATTGTGCGGCTGGCGAAAGTGCCGCAAAGCTCTGTCGACCAGATGTCTCCGGCAGACCTGAATGCAGCGGCGTGGCTTGTGGCTGGTTTTTTCCTCCAGGCCTGACGGCTGAATACCTCACTGATCGCTTCTTTGACTGCGCCAGCTACTGGCGCATTAATCCCTTCGAATTGCTGAATATGCCGATCAGTGAAATTCCCTTGCTGGTCAGTCAGGCAAACAGGATAGAGCAGGAGAAACGCACACATGGCTGAATTTGAGCTTAAGGCGTTGATCACCGGTGTCGACAGGCTTTCTCCCGCGCTGTCGAAAATGCAAAAGAAAATCCGGGGATTTAAACGCCAGGCGGAAGAGGCGTCACAGGGTGGGCTGGCGCTTGGTGGCGGACTGGCAGCGGGGCTGACGCTTTCCCTGAAATCTTATGCCGATCAGGAAAACGCCGCTACCGGGCTGAAAGTCGCCATGATGGATGCGAACGGCGAGGTTGGAAAGAGCTTTCAGGACATCAATAAACTGGCTATTGGCCTGGGTAACCAGCTACCCGGTACAACGGCTGATTTCCAGAACATGATGCAGATGCTGGTGCGTCAGGGGATCCCGGCAGAAAACATTCTGGGTGGTGTGGGTAAAGCGACAGCTTATCTTGCGGTACAACTGAAAAAAACACCGGAAGCGGCTGCCGAGTTTGCCGCAAAGATGCAGGATGCTACCGGAACGGCCTCAGAAGACATGATGGGGCTGTTCGACACAATTCAGAAGGCGTTTTATCTGGGCGTTGACGACACCAACATGCTGTCATTCTTCACTAAAACCAGCTCTGTTCTGAAGATGGTGAATAAGGACGGTCTTCAGGCTGCACAGAGTCTTGCCCCCATCAGTGTCATGATGGATCAGATGGGGATGAACGGGGAGTCGGCAGGTAATGCCCTGCGAAAAGTTATCCAGTCCGGATTAAGCGTTAAGAAAATCAGGGACGTCAATAAAATCATGGCCCGCCAGAAACTCGGGGTACAGCTCGATTTTACTGATGGCAAAGGGAGTTTTGGCGGTCTTGATAACATGTTCAGGCAACTGGCAAAGCTGCGAAAACTGACCGACGTTAAGCGAACCGGTGTACTTAAGGCAATATTTGGTGATGATGCCGAAACCCTTCAGGTGGTCAATGCTCTGATCGATAAAGGAAAGGATGGTTACGATCAGATCCAGCAGAAGATGCATAAACAGGCCAGCCTGAATAAACGTGTTCAGGCACAGCTTGGTACGCTGTCCAACCTGTGGGAGGCAATGACGGGGACCGCAACTAACGGTCTTGCAGCTATTGGCGGCGCATTTTCTGGTGACGCTAAAAATATCACGCAATGGCTGGGGGAGTTGGGGGAAAAATTCACGAAGTTTGCGGATGAAAATCCCCGGGTTATTCGCGGCGTCGTCGGGCTTGCTGCCGGTCTTGCGATTCTGAAACTGGGATTGATGGGCGTGGGCAGTGCCATCAGCATTGTCAGCAGGATCATGTCGATGACGCCGATTGGCATGATTGCGACGGCGATAGCCCTGGCTGCGGGATTAATTATCACTAACTGGGATGTTGTCGGACCTTATTTCAAGAAGCTCTGGGAAACCATTGGTCCTTATTTTGAGGCTGGCTGGGAACTCCTTAAGAAAGTTTTTGCCTGGTCGCCGCTGGGGATGGTGATCAATAACTGGGGGCCGGTTGTTAAGTGGTTTCAGGATATGTGGGACAAGCTGAAGCCAATTATTGAGTGGTTTACCGACAGTTCCGGAGACACGGTCGATGCCATTAACTCTGCGCAGTGGGGCGCGGGTGCTTATGATGCTTATGGGACGGGAATACCGGCACGGGGATACACACCTTATCCGGCGGTAGATCTGGCTCAGTCAAACAACGCCTCCGATGCCACAGGCCCGAATCCCTTCATGATTAATAAAGCTACTGCGCCAAAAGTTGATGGTGAGATCAAGGTCTCTTTTGTGAATTCGCCTCCGGGTATGCGGGTTATGGAAACGCGATCCAGCGGTTTTGATGTCAGCCATGATGTTGGCTATACGCGCTTTGGCAGGTAATGAAAAATTAATCTGTTAATGAGTCCCACTCCGGTGGGATTTTTTATGTACGGAGTTTATATGACGTGGAAAGACAGACTTCAGGACGCGTCATTTCGCGGTGTGCCGTTTAAGGTTGAAGAAGAAAGTGCGGGAACCGGTCGTCGTGTGGAAACGCACGAATACCCGAACCGCGACAAACCCTATACTGAAGACCTGGGGAAAATCACTTTCCGCCCGTCCATCACGGCTTATGTGGTGGGAGATGACTGCTTTGACCAGCGCGATCGCCTGATTGACGCGCTGAATAAACCCGGTCCCGGCACGCTTGTCCATCCGACTTACGGTGAGCTGAAAGTCTGTGTTGACGGAGAGGTTCGGGTCAGCACATCGAAGAGTGAAGGGCGTATTGTCCGCTTTGACCTGAAGTTTGTCGAAGCGGGAGAGCTCTCTTACCCCACATCAGGTGCGGCGACGGCGCAGACGCTGATGTCATCCTGTTCTGCACTGGATGACTGCATCAGTGACAGCTTCAGCGGTTTCAGTATCGATGGCGTGGCGGATTTTGTGCAGAACGACGTCGTCGGTAATGCCAGCACAATGCTTGGGTATGTTTCTGATGCGATGAAAGTGGTGGATTCTGCCGTATCGGATGCTGCCAGGCTGTTGCAGGGGGATATCTCGGTACTTCTGCCGCCACCATCGTCAGGCAAAAATTTCGTTGAGCAGGTGCAGAAAATGTGGCGTACCGGGAAACGCCTTTATGGTAACGCCAGCGACCTGGTCACCATGATCAAAACGCTTTCCGGTGTCAGCCTCGGCAGCGATCTGCAACCGCGCGGCGTCTGGAAAACGGACAGTAAAACCACCGCCACGGCGACGCATCAGCGTAACGAGGTTGCCAGTACCCTTCGTACGACCGCAATCAGCGAAGCGGCGTATGCCGTCACCCGATTGCCTGCGCCAACAACTTCCGCGGTGATGCAGAATGCCGCAGTGGGGCAGTCAACAACACCTGCGCAGAGCGCTGGCTGGCCTTCCGTCACGCATCCGGCACTGAACAATGCACCGGCGGTGAAAAACACGGTTGACCTGCCAACGTGGGAAGAACTGACTGACATTCGCGACACACTGAATACGGCAATTGATAAGGAGTTGTCCCGTACAACCAGTGATGCGCTGTTTCTGGCACTGCGCCGGGTGAAAGCAGATCTGAATGCGGATATCAACACGCGCCTTGAACAGTCTGCACGGATCATTCAGCGCACACCGGATGAGGTTTTACCCGCGCTGGTGCTGGCGGCGACCTGGTTTGATAACGCGGCGCGTGATGCGGACATTATCCGGCGTAATGCCATTACGCATCCCGGCTTTGTGCCGGTGATCCCTCTGAAGGTGCCAGTGCAATGAACGACAATGTCACGCTACGGGTAAATGGCCGGGAGTGGAATGGCTGGACATCGGTGCGCATCGGTGCCGGTGTTGAACGACTGGCGCGGGATTTCAGTGTGGAGATCACCCGCCAGTGGCCGGGTGATGAGGGTATCACCACGCTTCAGCCGCGCATTAAAAACGGTTCAAAAGTGGAGGTGCTGATTGGTGATGAGCTGGTGATCACCGGCTGGGTGGAGGCGACGCCCGTTCGTTACGATGCCCGTTCGGTCAGCACCGGTATTGCCGGACGCAGTCTGACCGCTGACCTGATTGATTGTGCAGCTGAACCGACACAGTTTAACGGACGATCACTGGTACAGATTGCGCAGGCGCTTGCTGCGCCCTTCGGCATTGAGGTGGTGAACAGCGGTGCGCCGTCGGGTGTTATTCCTGATGTCCAGCCTGATCACGGTGAAACGGTGATCGAGGTGATTAACAAAATACTCGGTCAGCAGCAGGCGCTGGCTTATGACGACCCGCACGGCAGGCTGGTGATTGGCGGTATTGGCTCAACGCGGGCACATACCGCGTTGGTACTCGGGGAAAACATCCTTTCCTGCGATACGGAGAAGAGTATCCGGGAGCGGTTTTCTGTTTACCAGGTGGCGGGGCAGCGTGCCGGAAACGACGATGATTTCGGTGAGGCCACCACAACTGCGCTGCGGGCCCGCACAGAGGACGCATTTATTGCCCGTTACCGTCCGATGTATATCAGGCAGACAGGGCAGGCTACGGGGGCTGGCTGTATTGCGCGTGCTGACTTTGAAGCCCGACAACGGGCGGCGCGGACGGATGAAACCACCTATGTGGTGCAGGGCTGGCGACAGGGTAACGGTACGCTGTGGCAGCCCAACCAGCGGGTGATTGTCTTCGATCCGGTCTGTGGTTTCGACAATACCGAACTGCTTGTCTCGGAAGTCACGTTTACTCAGGACCAGAATGGCACCCTGACGGAAATCCGTGTCGGCCCACCTGATGCTTATCTGCCTGAACCCGAAGCCCCCGGCGCGCGGAAAAAGAAAAAAGCCAGAGTACAGGAGGACCCGTTCTGATGAAGGCGATTGAAGCCATGCAGCGACAACTCCTCGGCCTGATTGGGCGGGCGGTGGTGAAAAGCATCAGTGCCGCCACGAAATGTCAGACCGTGGATGTGTCCCTGATTGCCGGTGAACCCAAAGACGGGGTTGAACATCTTGAACCCTACGGTTTTACCGCAAGGGCAAACAGCGGTGCGGAAGCGGTGGTGTTGTTTCCGGATGGTGACCGTTCTCATGCGGTGGTTGTTACGGTGTCGGACCGGCGCTACCGCCTGAAAGGGCTGCAGACGGGTGAGGTGGCTGTCTATGACGATCAGGGGCAGTCCGTGACGCTGACCCGGGAGGGGATCGTGGTGGACGGTGCAGGTAAAACGATCACGTTTCGCAATTCACCTAAAGCACGTTTTGAAATGGACCTGGAAGTGACAGGACAGGTGAAAGACCTGTGCGACTCCAGCGGCACCACCATGTCAGCGATGCGGCTTGCCTATAACGGGCATCGTCACAGAGAGAACGGTCAGGGCAGTAACACCGACAAACCTGATAAATCGATGGAGGCATGATGGAACTGTGGCTGACGGTGAACGGTAAACGCACCTGCGCCAGCGCACCGCTGGATCCGCTGACCCGCGCCGTGGTGATTTCCCTGTTTACCTGGCGGCGGGCGGAGCCTGATGACAACGCCGACGTCCCGATGGGATGGTGGGGGGATACCTGGCCTGCGGTACAGAATGACCGTTACGGCTCCCGACTGTGGCTGCTTCAGCGCAGCAAACTGACCAATCAGCTGGTGCTGACGGTAAGGGGGTATATCCGCGAATGCCTGCAATGGATGATTGATGACGGCGTGGTGTCCCGTATTGATCTGGATATCCACCGCACCGGGATTAATGAACTGGGTAACAGTATCACTCTCTGGCGTCGTGACGGACCGGTAATGATTTCTTTTGATGATCTGTGGAGTGCGATAACGCATGGCGGACAGTGAATTTCAGCGCCCGACGCTGGCAGAAAATATCAGTATGCTCCGTAACGATTTATTCGCCAGGCTGGACGTCAGCGACACGCTCCGGCGCATGGATGAAGACGTGCGGGCAAAGGTGTATGCGGCGGCGCTGCATACGGTTTACGGGTACATCGATTATCTGGCAATGAACATGCTGCCTGACCTGTGCGATGAGTCCTGGCTGGCGCGACATGCTGCGATGAAACGGTGTCCGCGCAAGGGGGCCACGGCTGCCAGCGGGTATATGCGCTGGGAAGGTGTCAGCGATGGCCTGAAGGTGACCGCCGGGAGTGTTATTCAGCGCGATGACCTGGTTCAGTACACGGCAACTGCCGATGAAACCAGCTCCGGTGGTGTCCTGCGCGTGCCGATCGCCTGCTCAAGTGCAGGCGCGGTCGGTAACGCTGACGACGGTACGTCATTAATCCTGGTCACGCCGGTTAATGGTCTGCCGTCTTCCGGCGTGGCAGATACCCTGACAGGTGGATTTGATACTGAAGAGCTGGAAACGTGGCGTGCCCGCGTCATTGAGCGGTATTACTGGACGCCTCAGGGCGGGGCTGACGGGGACTATGTCGTCTGGGCTAAAGAAGTGCCCGGCATTACCCGCGCATGGACATACCGTCACTGGATGGGAACGGGAACTGTCGGTGTGATGATTGCCAGCAGTGACCTGATTAATCCCATTCCGGAAGAATCAACGGAAACGGCAGCAAGACAACATATCGGGCCACTGGCCCCGGTGGCAGGCTCTGATTTGTATGTATTCAGGCCGGTGGCACATACGGTGGATTTTCATATCCGCGTGACGCCGGACACACCGGAAATACGGGCTGCCATTACCGCGGAGTTGCGTTCGTTCCTGCTGCGTGATGGTTATCCGCAGGGAGAACTGAAGGTATCGCGTATCAGTGAGGCGATTTCCGGTGCGAACGGGGAATACAGCCATCAGTTGCTTGCACCGGTGGACAATATCTCCATTGCGAAAAACGAACTGGCGGTACTGGGGACGATTTCATGGACGTGACAAACGATGATTACATCCGCCTGTTATCGGCACTGTTGCCGCCCGGTCCGGCGTGGTCAGCCAGCGATCCGGCGATTGCCGGTGCGGCACCGTCATTAACCCGTGTTCATCAGCGTGCGGATGCCCTGATGCGGGAGCTGGATCCGCGCACCACCACTGAACTGATAAACCGCTGGGAGCGTCTGTGCGGTCTGCCGGATGAATGTATTCCGGCGGGAACGCAGACCCTTCGCCAGCGTCAGCAACGGCTGGATGCGAAGGTTAACCTGGCGGGCGGCATCAACGAGGATTTTTATCTTGCACAGCTTGCTGCCCTGGGCAGACCAGATGCCACCATCACGCGATACGACAAAAGCACGTTCACCTGCTCATCGGCCTGTACTGACGCGGTGAATGCGCCGGAATGGCGGTATTACTGGCAGGTCAACATGCCAACCACCACCAACACCACCTGGATGACATGTGGCGATCCCTGTGATTCCGCACTGCGTATCTGGGGTGACACCGTTGTCGAGTGTGTGCTTAACAAACTCTGCCCGTCGCATACCTACGTAATTTTTAAATATCCGGAGTAATCCATGCATCGTATAGACACGAAAACCGCGCAGAAGGATAAGTTCGGCGCGGGTAAGAACGGTTTTACCCGTGGTAACCCCCAGACTGGCACGCCTGCCACCGATCTGGATGATGACTACTTTGATATGTTGCAGGAAGAACTCTGCAGCGTGGTGGAGGCATCCGGTGCCAGCCTGGAGAAGGCGCGGCACGACCAGTTGCTTACCGCGCTTCGTGCGCTGCTGTTAAGCCGCAAGAATCCGTTTGGCGATATCAAATCGGATGGCACGGTGAAAACAGCTCTCGAAAACCTTGGTTTGGGAGAAGGTTCGGCATTACCCGTTGGCGTGCCTGTTCCGTGGCCTTCCGCCACTCCGCCAACAGGCTGGCTGAAATGCAACGGTGCCGCTTTTTCTGCTGAAGAATACCCGGAACTGGCAAAGGCTTATCCGACAAATAAATTGCCTGATTTACGTGGTGAGTTTATTCGTGGCTGGGATGACGGGCGTGGAGTGGATAGCGGTCGTACTTTATTAACGAATCAAGAGCATGCAGTAATTTCTCATAATCATGGAATACCTACAAAAGTGGGGTCAGTTACTAATATCCCGTATGGAATAGAACAGGTTATATCTGATGAAACCATTTTTTCATCAGCAAAAACAGTTGGTGTGGATTACTGGTCTAACAGTGAAAGAGTTTTTACTTATACCACTGGTGGAAGAAATGGTGCTGAATCAGTGAGTTCACCTGATGCCTCCTCTTTAATTAAAGAAACCAGACCACGGAACCTGGCATTTGCGTATATCGTGAGGGCTGCATAATGGATTACGCTGTATTAAATAACGAATTTATCGCCACCCAGGCAGGAAATATTACGGTTTATAACTATGATGGTGAAACACGGGAATATATTTTCACATCAACTGAATATCTTGCTGTGGGTGTCGGCATTCCGGCATGTTCCTGTTTAGATGCTCCTGGCTCATACAAAACTGGGTATGCAATTTGCCGTTCTGCAGATTTTAACTCATGGGAATATGTGCCAGACCATCGTGGTGAAATCGTCTTTAGCACAGAAACAGGAGAATCAAAAGAAATCAAAGCTCCGGGTGATTACCCTGAAAATACAACCACTATCGCCCCTTTATCTCCATACGATAAATGGGATGGTGAGAAATGGGTAACCGATACTGAGGCACAGCATAGCGCCGCAGTAGACGCGGCAGAAGCACAGCGCCAGTCACTGATTGATGCTGCAATGGCTTCCATCAGTCTGATTCAGCTGAAATTACAGGCCGGACGGAAACTGACGCAGGCAGAAACAACCCAGCTTAACGCTGTGCTGGATTACATTGACGCGGTGACGGCAACAGATACCAGCACCGCGCCGAATGTCATCTGGCCTGAACTGCCGGAGGCGTAGGCCATTCAATATCTGGAGCACTGGAGGGATCAACCAGTTCCAGTGCGTCCAGATAATCCAGCCATAAATTATATTGCTCCAGCTCGTTACCTTTCAGACGACCAATAGCAGCTTTGCCAGGCCACTGATGGGTATTGATGTAGGTATTGGCTTCTGAAACCAAAGATATTTTTTTCATTTCAGCCATCAACACCTCATCCTCTTTTGAAGGCGGTGGGGAATTAATCCATATTGGCCGTCCTGAACTGTCAGCGCCAATTTCTTTCCCTTCTGGATGCAGCCCAAGAAATTGCTCATATGTTTCTCGGGTAATTTCAATAACATCATCTGGAAGCGTTCCCGCATCCTCATATTCTGGAAACAATTCTTGTAGATAAAAACTTTTACTTCCGGGTGAAAAGAATACTGAGTTCATTATTACCGTCCAATGATTAACGCTGAGACGCTGGTATCTGAAGGAAAGGCTGCATTCAGTGGTTTGTCGACTTTGAATACAATCGTATTATTCCCCCGGACAGCGGCAAAAGAACAAACCGCCGTCGCGTATGAACCTGTAATATTACTGGATACACCACCATAGGCTGTTGTTGATACCAGAGGGATAACGCCCAGTACCTTATTAGGAAATACAAAGGGCAATGTGGCTGTGGCAATATAAGACTTATTAGAACCTGTAATGGCATAAGCATTATCAGTCATTCCATTCATCGCCACTGGACCGCTTATACTTACAGTAACCATCTGAGTGATTAGCCCGTCAGGTTGACGAATCACAAAATTTCCATTGCCACCAGTAACCGTCCAGAAAGACATATCAGGGATTTGGTTTTCCCCGTTGCCCACATTCCGTTTTGCCGCTTCTCCCAAACCAACGTTTATGAAAATGCAGAAATAACGAGCAAATGGCATCATTCCTGCTTTTGTCAGGGAGATCCACCATGCTTATTGGCTATGTACGCGTATCAACAAATGACCAGAACACCGATCTACAACGTAATGCGTTGAACTGTGTAGGATGTGGGCTGATTTTTGAAGACAAGATAAGCGGTACGAAGTCCGAAAGGCCCGGACTGAAAAAACTGCTCAGGACATTATCGGCAGGTGACACTCTGGTTGTCTGGAAGCTGGACAGGTTAGGGCGCAGTATGCGGCATCTTGTTACGCTGATAGAAGAGTTGCGCCAGCGTGGCGTGAATTTCCGAAGCCTGACTGACAGTATTGATACCAGTACCCCAATGGGCCGTTTCTTTTTTCATGTCATGGGTGCCCTAGCTGAAATGGAACGAGAACTGATTGTTGAACGAACAAAAGCTGGACTGGAAGCTGCTCGCGCACAGGGACGAATTGGTGGACGTCGTCCCAAACTTACACCAGAACAATGGGCGCAGGCCGGGCGATTAATTGCATCAGGCGTTCCTCGCCAGAAGGTGGCGATCATCTATGATGTTGGTATATCGACACTGTATAAGAAGTTTCCGGTCGGAGATAAATGAAACCGTAGCACGTCGTATGCAAGAAGATCGTGCTGCGGTTTATGCTTATCACTTAAAGACTCAAAAATTAGGTGAGTAACGGACCGGGGACATAGCTCCTTTTTTTCTTAATTCATCTGGTATTTTTTTTCCAAGATAAAGATTTGCTATTTCAGGTGGGGCTTCTCGACCTTCAAAACCATAGCGAGAACTTTGTGTTGCCTCAAAGTCCGGATCCTCGTCCCAGTATTTCATCGTAGGGAAATTTTCACGTGTTGATTTGAGCCATTTATCAGCAATGAAAACCCCTCGAACGATCCCCCTTACAGTAGCAAGAATGACTTCTGCTTGGCTGGCGCGAGAGACATTAATGCGCCAGCTAAATCGAACCGCATCATAAAGCTCTGAATCCTTTGCACTTCTGTTAACGGAAATCATTAATGCTTTATGATGAAATGTTATGGTTTCGGGTTGATATGTTGCTATCAACTCTTTGACATGCGCGGCGCCGAATTCATTGCTGCCAGCACCATTTATGATATTCGTTAACCCAGGGTAGGCATCAATAAGTGCTGCTTCAACTTCGTACGCCGTCTTTTCATCAGTCATTCCATGTCGATGGATGACATGGATAACTTCAAGTCCCGCTAATCTTATTTCTCTGATTTGCTTTAGCTTGTTGCTCAGTAACTCGTCATCATCAGCCGCTGCCACTTCACCGCGCATATGAGCAAATACGCGGTTACCTTTGCCTTTCCCTACATAGAAGGTGCTTCCGTCCCTAGGATCAATCAATCGGTATACATACCAGCCAAGGTGTTCAATTACTCCAGAAGGAAACTCAGTAATATCCATTTTGCAATATCTGTGAATTATTTGTGAGACGTATATTAATGAACATTGCAAGGGCTCACAACTAGTAGTGTTGAGAAAGCCATCGGGAAAATGAGGCTAACCCTTTGAATTTACATAGCGCAAAAAGATACCTTTCCTCATAATGTGAGCTAATTTTATGTTTCGTTTGATGATCGGGTCGGTCTCGAAACCCGTAGCCACGTCGTATGCAAGAACGTGCTACGGCTGGCTGGTGAACTTCCGATAGTGCGAGTATTGAATGATTTCCAACTGTTATCGATTTTGCGTATTTTTTGCATGAGAGGATTTTTACCTCCTCCCACCGATCCTCCATGGCTTTACGCCAGTGTCTCTGGTCTGCTATGTGCCAAGAGCGGACGTTAGAAGTAAAAAAGCATCTTTACAAGCGGGTTGTTGGGGAGAGTTTTGTTGCGTTCGCCACAACTCTTGAGAATGCTGCTATTTATTATGGTAGTATTGACAGCTAAAATTTATAATGATTAGCGACTCAATAGCCAGTTCAAGCCAGATTTTGATGGGACACTAATGAAATCCTCCCGCACTATTGCGGTATATTCATACCCACTCGAGCATCTTTAGTGTTAACAAGGAATGAAATCGTGACAGAATTTCTTGAAAAAATGTTTGATCGTGTTTATTCGGAGAAAGACTTCAGCATTAACATCGCAATATTTGTCTCCGGAATCGCAGGAGTTACCTGTTATCTTATTCTTCGCGATTATGTACTGACTCTGTTTTCTTTTATTATTATTTTTCCAGTTGTAAAGATTATTGCGGGAGGATTATATGTGCGAATTATTACCCGCAAGGGAGAGGCAGTTGCAGAAAAACGACTGGCAACGCTTTATAATTCTCTGACTGGAAGAGAAAAAGAAGTAGTCATGCACTTTGTGACGCATGGTGGTTCTGTTATGACATGGGGACAAATGAATAGGCTTGATGATCCTGAACCGGGTGTAGAATCTCTGGCCCGTCGGGGATTACTGAATACGTCCGTAACGATGGATGGTATGCGAGAAACGTTTGAACTAGATCTGACCCTCTTTAATTATGCATATAAGTATCACCCCCATCAGGAGAAGATGCTTACTTCAGAAGAATAAGAAATTTTTAATCTTTATGATGGAGATCTTAAACAGGATGGACGCCTCCCATCCCGTTTATTCAAAGAATGTAAGGTTTACAGTATATACTCCATGTAAGAGGATGAACAGAAATCTATTCCTCCATATTAGCAATAATGTCATAAATTAGGCTTGCCAATTCGGTTAACAATATCTTCCGCCTCTCACGCTATAATGCCAGAAGCATTATACATTATAAAACATGAGAGGCGGACAAGAATGCATCTTCAATCAAGGATTAATCTTAGTCATGGTTTGTTGCTAATATCTCTACAGTCAGGACAAATGTTAGTCCCCTCCCCAAGCCAAGAACTCATTTCCTCTTCAGGCCATTCAGCACCACAAACATCACATGTGACTTCAATTGAGCCTGAGTCTTCGGCACCGCAATACGTACAACGATATCCTGAAGTAGAATCGTTATTTTGAATCATTGTCTCATGACCACAGTAATCGCAGATATATTCTTTCCAATTAACTAACTCAAAAAACTTTGGTCTAACCCCAAGAAATGCTGCTTTTCTAGCATCAGCTACATCAAGATAACCTTCATGAACATTATGCTCATATTCGTCAGAAAGTATATTATAGGAATTAGATATTTCCTTAGAAACTTCTTTATCTAGATCGTATAAACCAAATATATCAGAGAACTCAGCCAACCCTCTGACCAAACGCCCCATTGCCAGACGAACATGTTTAATAGTAAACGAGAATTCGTAATGCTCAATTGAATTTCTAAGATCTTTCATCCAAGCGATATCATCTAGTAACTCTTTATCAACTAAGTCCACAGAGGTTATGCTACACTTTTCATGTGTAGCTATCGATATTGCTTGATCCAAAGTAATAGTATGAGGATTTTTATGTCCTTTAATAAGTTCTTCAAAGTCGAATTCTTCAGCCTCCATTTTATAAAAAGCTTCAATAAGATTGACTTTGTCACTTTTGGCACGCTCTATTACTGCTCTGTAGCATTTTGAAAAAATCAAGTTTTCGTCTAATGTTTGAATATACATTTTCAACGTCAATTCAAAACAATGAGACAAATGTAGTATAGCAAACTTGAAAGCTTTATAATCTCCATTTTCTCCTTGCTGGAATTTTTTGATGGCTTCATTAAAACTATCTAAAGCATTGGATTTTAGATCAAGTTTAAATTCCATTGTTTTCACTTACTTTACTTGAATGGTAGAATATTTTTACATAATTAAGAACGCTGCGCTATAGCATCGGAGGTACTAACTTCCGCTCCTCGCTCATAACAGACATAAACTTCAGTTATGGCATAAAGGTATGCATGCTGGGTGGGGAAAGTATGAAGGAAAAGAAGACTGCTGCGCCGTTTGTCGTCACGTTTATCTTCATTGGCTATGCAAGTCGTAATACAAGGTGGGACAAAACTGAGACACATAAGGCCTCGCAATGGCTTGCAAGGCTTTACATGTTTTGATGTGGTGGGACGTGTGAGCGCAGTGTTGATGGGATAATACTTTGAATTAGAAGCGGATTCTTATAATTCGTAATGCGAAGGTCGTAGGTTCGACTCCTATTATCGGCACCATTTAAATCAAGTAGTTACCCCATATTTAAATACACCACGTTTCCTCCTGTGCCGTATTTGTGCCATTGTAACCCTGGCAATTCATCAAAATACTGTTCTGACATCAGGCAATGCAGGTGCAGACATTTAAGCCAATTGCTGCCGCCATTCCTTGACGTGGTCAATCAGGGCGCGGAGCTTTGGTGCAATATTGCGACGCTGTGGGAAATACAGATAGAAGCCTGGAAATTGTGGAAGAAAGTCATCAAGCAGCGATACAAGCTTACCGCTTTCAATATATGGCCTGAAAGTTTCCTGAGTGGCAATTGTTATTCCTCCGCCGGCAAGAGCCAGCCTCAACATCAGACGCAGATCATTAGTCGTAATCTGCGGTTCAATCGCAAGGTCGAAAGTTCTCCCGTTTTCTTCAAATGGCCAGCGATAAGGCGCAACCTCCGGGGACTGACGCCAGCCGATACACTTATGGGTATTTCCCCCGGAGGCGAGAAAGCGCTCTCCACGCCCGGCCGCAAGGATCAGGACGACGGGGGCAGGCATGAATCCTCCTCCTGATGGAGACGTACAGAGGCGACTTCTGCCAGCACGGAGAGTGCCAGAGTATGCGCATCCCGGGCTTTGGGGAATATCCCGACGGGTGCCCGGATTTGCGTTGTTTCCTCCCTGGACCATCCCAGCTCGTGGAGCTTTTGCAGACGTAACGTGTGGGTTCGATAGCTGCCCAATGCGCCGAGATAAAAGGGTTTTGCTTCTCGCGCGGCCTGCAACACTGGCAGCTCCCGGTTGAGATCATGGCACAGCAAAATGACCGCCGTATCGGTATCGATCTGAGCGCTGGCTGAGGCCGGAAAAAGATCGAAGATATGGCTGTCATAGCCTGTGGCTGCTGCAAGACTCGCGGTTGCCTGCGCCTCAAGAGAACGTCCGTAAATCATCAGCCTGACGCATGGCCTGAACCCCACCTCAAAGCCATTGAGATTCCAGCCCGTTCGGGTTTGCGTGGGCAGGCACACCAACGATTGTGCTTGCGGATCGTAGCGCAGCCCCGCCGGTTTTCTCTGTTCCAGGCGGTTCAGCACGGCGAGCAGAGGCTGTGCCGAGCGTAGTTTATGGAGCGTCAGCGTGATCCCACCGCCGCAGGGCAGAACGATGTCAAACCACGGCGAACCTTCGCCATAGCGAATTTCGCGATCGCAGCCTGAGCCCATCATCTCCAGCGCTTCAAAAGCGGCAGCGGCCTCCACGCAGCCGCCAGAGACAAAACCGCAGTAACGACCATCTTCGCGCACCACCATCTGCGCCCCGAGCGGGCGCGCCGCGCCGCCGCGTATCTCCACCAGCGTCACCAGCACCGCTCCTTTACCGGACATTAGCGCCTCTACGGCGAAGCGCAGAATGGTCCGGTGGTCATCGGTGAGAAACGCCTGCTCTGGCTTATGCCAGTGTTCGTCTTTATCAAAAAGCGGGTATGACATTGTTCCTCCTTAAACCACATCCGGCAGCTTATCGAGCAGCTTATCCAGAGTGATGGGATAATCGCGTACCCGAATACCGGTGGCGTTATACACCGCGTTGGCGATAGCAGCGCTCACGCCGCACAGGCCCAGCTCACCGACACCTTTGGCCTTCATCGGGGAGGATATGGGGTCGGTATCATCCAGGAAAATCACCTCCTGTTTTGGGATATCCGCATGGACCGGCACCTCATACCCCGCCATATCGTGATTAACGAAGTAGCCCAAACGGTCATCCACCGCCAGCTCCTCCATCAGTGCCGCGCCCATGCCCATAGTCATTGCGCCAATGACCTGGCTGCGTGCAGTTTTCGGATTCAGGATGCGTCCTGCAGCACACACAGCGAGCATATGCCGGACCCGAACTTCTCCCGTCGCGCTATGCACGCCGACCTCCACAAAATGCCCGGCAAAGGTCGACTGCTGGTACTCCTTGCTCAGTGTTCCGAATTCAATGCTCTCTTCCGCTGTCAGTCTGCCGCCTGCGGTGGCCTCATGTAGCGTGGCGCTTCGGGTACCGTTGGTAATCTTGCCGTCGGCAAACTGCGACTGCTCAGGATCAAACCCGACTGCCGAGGCAATCATTTCGCGAAGCTTCACACAGGCGGCGTAAACGCCGGAGGTGGAGGTATTCGCGCCCCATTGTCCGCCAGAACCCGCAGAAACCGGGAAACTAGAGTCGCCAAGGTGAACCGCAACCTGCTCCAGCGGTACGCCAAGCATTTCCGCCGCCGTCTGGGCCAGAATGGTGTAGCTGCCGGTGCCAATGTCGGTCATGTCCGTTTCCACGGTAACGGTGCCGTTTTGTTCGAGGTGAACCCGAGCCCCCGATTTTTCCAGCAGATTATTGCGAAAGCCCGCCGCGACGCCGTGGCCGACTAGCCACTCTCCGTCGCGTACCTGTCCGGGTGTGGCGTTGCGCTGCTTCCAGCCAAATTTATCCGCTCCGGTGCGCAAGCACTCGATAAGCTGACGGCGAGAGAAGCGGCGCGTCGGGTCGGCGGGGTCAACCTGAGTGTCATTCAGGATGCGAAACTCGACGGGATCGATGCCCGCTTTTTCCGCCAGTTCGTCGATCGCGATTTCGAGCGCCATCAGACCGGGGGCTTCGCCGGGCGCACGCATGGCGTTCCCTTCCGGCAAATCAAGCGTGGCGAGCCGCAGGCCGGTATGACGGTTTGCCCCGGCGTAGAGTAATTCGCTTTGCTGTACCGCCGTTTCCGGCGTGCCGCCGGGCAGGTTTCCGGACCAGCTTTCATGTGAGATAGCGGTGATTTTCCCGCTCTGGTCGGCACCGATACGCAGGTGCTGAAGGGTGGCGGGGCGGTGCGTGGTGTTATTGGGAATAGTGGGGCGGGGGAGCATCACTTTAACCGGACGTTTCACCGCTCGGGCGGCGAGGGCCGCCAGCAGCGCATCGCTTCTCAGGAACAGCTTGCCGCCAAACCCTCCGCCGATATACGGGGAGATAATACGCACATTCTCCACGGGCACTTTTAGCGTTTTTGCCAGATCGGTGCGGCACCAGTCAATCATCTGATTTGAGGTCCAGAGAGTAAGCTTATTTCCATCCCAGACGGCCATCGAGGCATGCGGCTCCATCGCCATATGGCTCTGGTCCGGGGTCGTGTAGGTAGCATCAATCTTCACCGCAGCGGAGGTGAAAGCTCCGTCAAAGTCACCGACGTTTTTGTCGGGCGTGTCTTCCGGCGGCTGACTGACGGCCTGTTTTTCGTCCGCCAGGGAGTAAGCTCCTTTATTACGGCGATAGTGCGCCTGCACCAGCGAGGCCGCCGCTCGCGCCTGTTCGAAGGTCTCGGCCACTACCAGCGCAATGGCCTGATGATAGTGCTCAATAGTGGGACCGCCTAACAGCCTGGCGGTGTTTTTGTCGCCTTTGCCGAGTGCCCCGGCGTTACTGGCGGTAATGACAGCCAGTACGCCCGGCGCTTTTTGCGCGGCGTCCGTATCAAGGGCGGTGAGGCGTCCTTTGGCCATGGCGGAACCGACGATATAGCCATAGGCGGCGTTGGGGGCTTCTTCATGCCATTCGTAGGCGTAGCGTGCCGTGCCGGTAGTTTTCAGCGGTCCGTCGATGCGGTCATGGGGACGACCGACAACCTTCAGCTGATCGATCGGGTTTTCCCCTGCGGGTTTATCAAATTTCATGCTTGTGCCCTCGCTTCAGCCAGTACGGAGGCAAGCGTTCGCTTCGCCAACAGGAGTTTAAAGGTGTTTTCAGCGGTGGGATGGGCGCTGGCGAACAGCGCGTCATATACGGCCTGCGCCCCCTGGGATAGCTGAGCATCCGCAGCCTCAATGCGCCAGGGCTTATGTGCTACTCCGCCCAGCGCGACGCGCCCGCTGCCGTCAGGCTGAATAATCGCCGCGACCGATACCAGGGCAAAGGCGTAGGAGGCGCGATCGCGCACCTTACGGTAGATATGTTTTCCGCCGAGCGGCGGAGGTAACGTCACCGCAACGATAAGCTCACCGGGAAGCAGGGCGGTTTCAATGTGCGGCGTTTTCCCCGGTGGGTGATAAAAATCAGCCAGTGTGATACTGCGAGTCTTTCCCTCCGGCGTGATGGTTTCCACCACCGCATCCAGCAACCGCATTGCGACCGCCATATCGCTCGGATGGGTGGCAATGCAGGCTTCGCTTACGCCTACCACCGCGTGCTGACGGCTAAAGCCTTCAAGCGCCGCGCAGCCGCTCCCGGGCAGGCGCTTATTGCAGGGCTGATTGGTGTCGTAAAAATAGGGGCAGCGCGTGCGCTGGAGCAGATTACCTGCGGTGGTTGCCTGATTACGTAACTGACCAGACGCGCCAGCGAGCAGGGCGCGGGAGAGTACCGCGTAATCACGACGCACGCGCTCGTGAGCCGCCAGGTCGGTGTTCCGTACCAGTGCGCCGATGCGCAGCCCACCCGCGTCGGTCACTTCAATCTTATCGAGCCCGAGGCCGTTCACATCGATAAGGTGGGTGGGCGTTTCAATTTCCAGCTTCATCAGGTCCAGCAGATTGGTCCCGCCCGCGATAAATTTTGCGCCGGGTACGCGCTGAGCGCTAAGTGCCGCCTCGGCTGGGGTGTTCACTCGTTCATAGGTAAACGCCTTCATGATTTTATCTCCCCCGCAGCATCTTCAATGGCGGCAAGGATGTTGGCGTATGCACCACAGCGACAGATGTTGCCGCTCATACGTTCACGGATCTCATCGGCAGTTGTTTCTGGAGCGGAAACCAAATCGACCGTGACGTGACTTGGAATGCCGTCCTGAATCTCTTTTAGCGCCGCTACTGATGAGCAAATTTGCCCGGAGGTGCAGTAGCCGCACTGGAAGCCATCATGCTTGATAAAGGCCGCCTGCATGGGGTGAAGATTATCTGGCGAACCCAGGCCTTCAATGGTGGTGATCTCGGCCCCCTGATGCATGACTGCAAGCGTCAGGCAGGCATTAAGCCTGCGACCATTGACCAGCACGGTACAGGCTCCGCACTGTCCGTGATCGCAACCTTTCTTGGTACCGATCAAATGCAGATTTTCACGCAAAGTGTCCAGTAGCGTGGTTCGGGTATCCACCTCAAGCTGCTCGGTTTTGCCGTTCACCTTCAGTGTCAGGGGCATTATCTCTGGCGCGGGTGTAGCTGCCGGAACGCTTGCCGCCAGCGTAGAATGAGGATAAACCACGGCGGTCGCCGCTGTTGCGGCGCTCACTTTAATCAGATCGCGACGGGTCAAACTTAAATCGTGCGGCTCGTGCTTCCCAACCCGATTATCTTCGGGGTATTCGCCTTGGTTGCTCATACCAGGCCTCCGGTATTCTAAAGGGGAAAATAAGAGTGCGTTGCGAGAGTGCTGATGCTTTTTTAAACGTTAAGCATAGTCGGCGACAGCAGGAGGATTATTCTTAAAACGCGAATGCAGCTATGAGCCCGGCTAATAAATTCATGTTCGCCGGGATGTTGATGATGATGGGAGCTGGTTTATTGCTTTAGTTGTACGATGCAAAAACCAATAAGGAAACCTGTGATTTTCAGCTCTGCATCACCCTGCAAATCTCTGTCACTTCTAATATAAAAATAGGGAGAAATGATGGAGCTTATATTCATTGGCGATTAGGAAACTATCTTGTTATACAAAACAATACAGTTCTTTACATTTACCTTGTTTTATGAATACTCCTGAAGAGGTGTATAACATAATGGTACAAGCAGGGTAGATATGAATATATTTGAACAAACTCCACCGAACCGCAGACGTTATGGTCTTGCTGCATTCATTGGGCTGATTGCTGGCGTTGTTTCCGCATTCGTGAAGTGGGGGGCTGAAGTTCCATTGCCGCCACGTAGCCCGGTGGATATGTTTAATGCAGCGTGTGGCCCGGAATCATTAATCAGGGCTGCAGGCCAAATTGATTGCCGCGTAATTTTCTCAATCCACCGTATATTTTTCTTCGAGACTGGTTGGGGCTGACAGATCCCAATGCGGCTGTTTATACCTTTGCCGGGCATGTCTTTAACTGGGTTGGTGTTACGCACATTATCTTTTCGATAGTGTTTGCTGTCGGTTATTGTGTGGTCGCTGAAGTATTTCCAAAAATTAAACTCTGGCAGGGCTTACTGGCAGGTGCTTTAGCCCAACTTTTTGTTCATATGATTTCATTCCCTCTCATGGGACTGACGCCACCTCTGTTTGATCTCCCATGGTATGAGAATCTTTCTGAAATTTTTGGACATTTAGTCTGGTTCTGGTCTATTGAAATTATTCGCAGAGATTTACGAAACAGAATTACTCATGAGCCAGACCCTGAGATCCCTTTAGGCTCAAACAGATAATGCATTGAATGATAAAAATGGCGCAAATACAGCGCCATTTTTATAGGTTAAAAACATTGCTTTTTATATTCTGATTCAGATAGTCAGTGAGTATATCGCGCTACTTCAGGATGATGTAGATCCGAAGAACGCTACAGAAGAGAGGCATTGTTGCTGGCAAATAGAAGAAGTATCGGGTTTTGTTACCCCTGAAAAACGAAGCCCCGCTATTATCGCTGGCGGGGCAGTGCAATTAATTATTGTATGTTTATAACGGTGTCAGCCCGTATTTAGCCCTTGCACGATTGCAAGCCTCATTGACGACTCCGTTCTCACCAGACATGGCGAATTCTCTGCATGTGGACGATCGATTTTTATATATCGTGCAGCAGGCATTTTTGCCCGGGGTTCCTGCAAGGGCAATACATCGGGGGTTTTTCTGATTGGTACCGCTCATGCATCGGTGAAAAGGGGATATTTGTTCAGTGAGCCTGGCGGGAATAGTACCGCCAGCATCGTCGGCTTCGGCCCAGTAAAAAGAGACGCGGAAAAATGCACAACAGGCACCACACGTCATGCATGGATTCAGATTGCTCATAATTCACCAGTACAGCTAAAAATCGTAAAGAGAACAGCGGTACATCGTATGTAAGAACGTACCGCGGTTGGCTGGGGAACTTTCGATAGTGTGAGTATTGAATGATTTCCAGCCGTTACCGATTTTACGTACTAATTCGTGATTAAACCACTCGTTAGCAGGCTGCCTGATACCTTTCCGTGTCTCCTGAACACTATGGTGTGCATATGAGAAAGCCCATCGTTACAGGTGATATTGACGATCGCTTCCACATCATTTAAACGATTTTTGGGGCTCTGAGGTGGAATTCTTCCCTCGACCGATGGATAAGTCTTAGTCCGCCGAAGGGGGCTTAGCCGGACAGGAATCGCTAATCTTAATGAATTTGTCGTTATAGACCAGATAGTGATTCCCCGGCTGACGTAACTCAGGCTGATGAACCACGTCTCCCGGACGTAGATACCAGGCATCGCCTTCCTCTTCGGTCGAATCACATCCTGGCTTAATCAGTAGCTTAAACCATGTGTTGCCAGTGTTACTTACCGTTCCTGTCACCTTGTCGAAGGACCATTTAAACTGAACCTGACGTGGTCGTACTACCAGAATGGTATCCATCACCACCACCGGCTCCGTGCTGACCTCGCCGCCGGTTGGGCTACGTCTTGTCTGGTTACGAGTGGGGACTTCGCGAAATGAGACCCGGTAGTAGCGCTCGCGGTTATCCTGTGGACCATGATAGTAAAATTTAAAATACTCGCTCTCACCAGCCTGCAACGCCAGCTGGCGGGGGGCGAAAAGCAGCTCACCATCCACCGGTCGGGTGCGCAATTCACTGCTGCCCGGGCTATCAATAGCACTGATGGCAATACGGTATATCCGTGCGCTTTTGTTGTTATTCACTACACGTTTGCTGACAAAGTCAGTCTCGGACGGCAGCGAAAATGTCAGATTGCCGACCGAAATCGCCTGTGTCAAAGGTGCCGCCAGCATACAGACCGCTGTCAGCAGGGCCTTAGTTAATGTTACGCCACGTCGCCTGAACATGAATCTCTCCTGAAGCGCTGACTTCGCCAAACCAGCCGTTATCATCTACCGTACGCAGCGAAATGGCGTTATCCATTGGAATCGAAAATTTGACTGTGGTCTTATCCATCTGCCCCACTTCGCCAGAGATGTCAGTCCACGGTGTGGTCAACCACAGCGCATCGGTCATATCCCGCCAGCTATCATCGCACCCGGCATCGTAGGTTTTTGTAGCTCCGTTGCGGGTAATAAAGGAAAGTGTCGCCGGGAACGGTACTTTCGCCTTACCGTCATCGGAGCTGAAGACACAATAGGAGCGCCCGCCAATCACCTGCGCGGGTCCGGTCACCTTGATCAGCACTTCGTCGGCAGCTGTTTTACCGCTGGTGGTTACGATATAACCGAAATCGAGTGCCGACTCGCCGCTGCCAACATATCCCTCCCGCGACGGTGTCTGAGTATATTCATCGGAGATAATACTGATGCTGAAATCACGGGGTTTGATAATCAGCGTGTTGGAGGTAGAAAATTCATACCAGCCAGACTCCGGTGATGTGGTGTTCTGAAAGCGAAAGTTGAATAGATCTTTGGTGTTGATATCGCTGATTCCCTGGTTCACCATCTGCTTAAAGAAGTTGCTCGAGAAGAAAACATAGATCGAGTCTGCGCTCTTCATCTCGTTGAAGGTGTAGTAATAGGCAGTATTGCTCACCGGTTTCCATGAACTGCCATTCAGACTGAACTGCATATCGTACGCCCCGACGGCCGAGGCTAACGACGAGTTGGCGATCGCCGGGAATATATGGATTGAGGTGTTGCTGAGTCCGTTTGTTTGCAGGGTATAGTTAACCATCTTACAACTTAATCCTGAACGGCTGCCGATGGTTTGCGTCCGGCAGTCGGCGTTCCCTTCGCCCAGAGTCGGTACTCCGTCGCTGTTGATAAATACTTCCGCCAGCGAGTGGGTATTTATCAACCGTAGATTTGCTGCTTTCGTATGGGTGACGTTGCGAACATACCAGTTGCCGGAGGCCTGATCCTTACAGCGTGCGCCGCTGCTGGCGTCATAGTTCACAGAGGTCTGGCAGGCATTGATGGTCATTGTAAAGCTGCTGCCGACGGGCATTTGTTGCAGATACTGGTAAAACGCGTCTGACAACATGCCGTGCATCCACTTCGCGCCGCCGCTGGTCACCGTCGCGCCATAAAATCCACTGGCGTCGGTGGTTTGCGGCAGGATAAGACTGGTGGTCATATTACACCCAGCGTACCAGTTGATGCAGCGCAAGCCAGTTAAAGGAGATGAAACTGGTGAATTTTCCAGCCACATATCAAACTTCCAGTTGGTATAAAGGCCGGTGTTGTAACCGTTATCAATGTAGCCGAGGCTTTGCTGATAGATGGTTCCTGAACCAGTGTATTTTAAACCGGTCCAGCGGTTGGCACCGGTCAGGCGCGGATCCAGCGCCCCGCCAGGAGTGACGAAAAAGTTGTCGTCTGAGTTGTTTTCGACAAACACAAACTCGCGTGCCGGTGCATCCGCCCAGGTTGTTTTGCTCACTGCCGCTCTGAGCGCAGTTACTGGCCAGATTAGCGCGAAAATTATCATCGTTATTAGTAGGTTAACTCTCATTCTCTTCTCCTGTCTGCGTCACCGCCGCCCACGATGAGAGGCCGCTGCAGACCACATCACCGACCCAGACGGCACCGCGCGCCTGGTTGAGTTCCAGAGCCACTTCGCAGGTTTTATTGCCACTGTAGCGAAAATCGATAGTGGGGTATTTCTTATCCACGTCCATGACAAACTCGCCGTTTTCATCGGTTCGGGTTCGGCCGATATGGTTGTTAATCCGTGCGTTAGCCAGCAGTGTGCCGTCTTCCGCACGGATACGACCGGAGACGGTAACCATCTGCTTCACCTCTGGCTCAATGACAGCGACATTGCCTGGATAGAGAGTCAGACGACTTTTGCGGCCGCTGACGATATCGTAACTGTCGAGTGAGTTTTTGCTGTTCTGTAACTCCACCTCATATCTTCCATAGGGAGAGAGCGGGAGATAGTTACGCTTGCCGTTAAGCGGGAAAATCCGCCCGTTGATTTTGGCGCTGATCTGACCGTCGTCCTCCAGCCCGGTGTTGAATATCACCCCAGCGTTGCCATCAGTCCGCCCGCTGGCAGCAATGTTTTTACCCTGCCAGCCGACGCTGCCATTGGCGGTCAAGTTGGTATTGACGTAGCCGTCCGCCGCGCTATTGACGTTCAGCGTTCCGCTGGCGTAACGAGCGTCGAATTGTGCATACGCCCCGCCGCTGAGGGTTTTGTCATCACCGGTATCGCCGGAGATGGCACGTGACAGATTGGCACCAACAGTGCGAATGGTTCCTTCATCAAACTGTTTGCGTGCTGACAGGTTTGCCATGGTGTAGCCGTTTTGATGAGTCATCCCTGCGCTAAACCAGTTGCCCAGTGGTAGCGAGAGATCGAGAGCGATATATTTTCCTGTATTGGCGTTGCTGTCGCCGTTGTTATAGCGCTGAATACCGGCCCGCAGGCCAAGCGAACCAAAGGTACCGCTGTAGACATTTTGATAGTAATCTGCCGTGTAATAATGGCTGTTGTAACGGCGGTCATCATTGTAGCTGATGCTGAATGTGCCCAGCTTCGACCACAGTGAGTTCAGGTTGAGTGTGCCGCCGATTGCACGGTTGTCGGCATCGCTACGTCGCAATTGATTGCCAATGCGGGTTTTTTCCTGATTAACCCACAGCGAACTAAAGCCTCCCGGTAGAGTGGCGCTGATGCTGCCGATGCTGCTCCATGAGCTGTCACTGGCCAGCATATTTTGCAGGTTAACGTTGATCGCCCCCCCAAGCGGCAGCGTCAGACGGGTTTCACCCACCGCCTGATTATCGTATCCATATCCCGTTGCCGCCCAGCTAAGCGTACTCAATGAGCCAGAGGTCGAGGCACCTGCTAGCCAACTCTCTTTAGCTGGTCGCGTCTTTTTCCCGTTTTCCGACCAGCGATCCATATGAAAGCTACCGCCCCATACCTGCCACGCCAGTGGTGCACCGACGCCGCGCCCCCGGCTAAACAGCTTATTGACCCGCTGGGTGCGTTTGCTGATCACGCGACCGTTAACGATCACCTCAACTTCCACATCGTAAATCCCGTACGGTAGACCCCGGGTATCCACTTCATGATTGCCCATAGTGAAGTTCTGAACGCTTAGTAGCCGCCCATCACGGGTGAGATGTACTTCGCCCGCCGCCGGTAAAAAGGCGATCACTGGCGTGGCTGACTGGCTGCTGTCGAAGATGGTGGAGCTGGCCTGGTTTCCCCCAGGAAAGGCCGTAAATCTTCCCTGCTGAAATGGCGGTCATCGGCCCTAAGGACTGCAAGTTCCAGGTGTCGAGCATTCCACCGGCAAATCGGTGACCGGCAAAATCGCGTTCATACATCGCTTTATATAATTCACTGTCCTGTTGACCGCTACCGATCCCGTACAGCGAGCCGTCGAGCACCACATGATGTTCGCGCAGTGCAGTAACGTTATTCAGCGACAGATAGCTGGATGTGTTGCTCCCGCCGTTACGCAACTGGTTGTTATAGACGCCCAAGTTATAGCTCAGATTACTGCTGAGGGTGTTAACACTGGACTGCCCGATGTCTTCGCTACGTGAGCGTAGTACGGTGCCCAGCGCTTCGCGCTTGACCACTAGCTGCAGCAGCAGTTGGCGCAAGCTGAGATCCAGCTGCGCGTTGTCAGTCAGGGGGATGGTAAGGGCCTCATTGAACGGGGCGTTGGCCAGAGCCATCAGCTGCTGTCGAGTTTGTTCGCTGACACTGGCGTTATCTTCACTCTCTTCCAGCTGTATTTTCCGGATGCGTAGCTGTCCATCGTCCAGCCAGATAAAAGCGCTGCCGATTCGCTGATCGTCCTGGCGACCCTGGCTACCGGCGAGATGAATATAGAGCGGGACGCTCATGCCGTCCTGAAGCGCCTGACTGAAGGCCTGCGGAATAATCACCCCACCTATTTGCTGCGCACTTATGTCAGCAGCGCTGGCATCGGGCTGAACGAACAAAAAGACCATGCCGAAGGCAAACTGGGCTTTCAGTCCTGGGGAGAACCGTCGTAAAGGCATTGTCGTTATCCATCTGCACAGCTATCTATTTCACGGGAATGAACTTATCACCCTGCCAAAGTGCAACCCGTCCTTTGTTATCCGCAGTGTCCACGCGGGTAAAACGACGCGACTTGCCCGGCATCAGGTAGTAATTCTCTTTACACTCCTTACCGTTGGCGGCTTTCAGGCAAGGTCCGTAGGCGAGGATCCGCAGCGTCGCATTTCCTGTATTTGTCAGGGAGCCGTTGGCGTACTGAAAGTGGTAGTTCGCCTGACGAGGGGCGACGACCAGAATGGTGCCGATGCGGGCGGAAGCAGTGGCCACAGCGCTGCGGTTGGCATTATCGCGCTGCGCATCACTGAGGGCCTGATCAAACCAGACAATGCGGTAGTAGCGCTCTTTTTCATCTGCGGGTCCCTTATAGAAGAAGCGGATCACTTCGCTGGCTTGGGCGGGTAGCAGCAAGCTGGCGGGAGTGAGTAGCAACTCATCCGGCTTGTCCATTGCGATAACCTGCCCGTCGTCAAGCGGTGAAGAGAGCCGTTCGAGACGGATATTGATAAGGCGACCACTGTCGGTACTGTTTTTGATCGTTTTGCTCAGCGTGCTGCTGTCACTGTTCATAAACGATGATATATCGCCGACATCCAGCGCCTGGGCCGGAGATATTCCGGATAACAGCAGAGCGAGAAGCAGAAGGTGCTTTTTCATAACAATTCCGTCCAGGAATAAAGCAGGGGGGCTACCCCTGCTGGTACATCAGAGAGATTAACTGGTCCAGGTCGCGTCGAACTGTACGCTAACGTCGCCGCTCCAGATGCCTTCCGGTAGAGTGCTGTAATCTGTTACTGCGGTAGTACCATTGGTGGTACCGCTGATGATGGAGAAGGTGAAACCATCCTGTGCGGTGGTACGATTGCTGGCATTGTAACCGTTAGCCAGCGGGCTAAGGTTGCCGCCCAGTACGCCGTTGGCGGTATCGATCATCACGGTATCGCCAGTTTTTTCGACTGCCGCGCCGTTATAATCCACGCCCACATTCAGTGTGGAACCTGAGGTATCCAACTGGGTTAATGTGTTGGTGATAAGACGTGAGGTCAGTTTAAAGGCGGTAGCCGTTGAGTCACCCTCGATAGCCACGTCAAATAGACCTTTCTGTGAGTTAAAACCTTTAATGCCTTCGGCATACTGGAACGCCAGGCTACCGAGTGGCGTCACAACCAGCTTACTGGTGGTGTCTTTTTTGGCTGTTGCCGACCAGGTCGCTACAGCCTGAGCTGTTACGTCAGCAGCCTGCGCCACACCCATGCCGGTAAACACCGTTACCAGAGCTATTGCCAGAACCTTTTTTTTCATTGCATTTCTTCCCGAGTTGAATTGAGGACGTGATGTCCCAGTGAGTCATTTTTTAAAACTAACTTGCCTGGAGTTTACTGAACCAACTTATATATTTTTGAGTACAGCTTGGCCTCAGCATTACGCCGATGGGTATACACTGTCTTCACACTACAATTTTCAATTCTGGCAATCGATTTAGGTTGCATTCCCTGGGCCGTCATGCGGATAATTTCCATTTCCCGGTCCGTGATTTTATCTTTCTTAATATCTTTTCTCAGGAACCTGCCATTAATCACATAGACCAGTTCTTTTCTAATATCACGACTCAGTCCAGCGTATACCACGCCCCTAATATTGCTATTGTAATACCAATAATTTGCTAAGGCCTCTGACTTTCTGGCCGCAATCAATACGACCTGTTTCCCCTTTACCGCGGATAACCATTCATTATCACGGTTTATAAATTCAGATAAAGAATCCGTACTGAGATTGATAAACACGAAATCTTTTCTAATTTTCTCCAACGATAGATAAATTAATCTGTCGATATCCACAATCAGTTCAGATAGTCCTTTATAGAAGTAGGCGTCATGGGGAGACCAGATGTATTTATCAGAACGGTTTTGACATTCCATATGGTTTTTAACCTCATAGTCCCTACTGTAATCACTTTGCCATGTCACTACTTTCCAAACCTGTAATTTTTACAGGTGCATTCAGTTTCCTTAGTAAACCGGAAGTAAATAAGATACGTAGTACATATCAATAAAGGTTAAACGAGATTAAGTTTAATTATTTTCGATTGGGCTTAAATTTATGTTTTTTTTCCCGATGAGTGTCAATATGTGAACGGAAAAGGAATTCAATGGTTAAGTCAATATTTAGAAAAACTGAAAATATTGCTTTTTTGATAAGAAGAAAAAGACATTTGGTTTCATAAGGTTATTGGCAATATAACGTTCAATTCTTACTTGCATTTTATATTGGTCAGGAACTTTGCCCTGAAGTGTTAGGAATAGTCTTAATGCGCTGTGTGATGGACTAGTAAAAAAACAAGTTTTAAGGGTAAGGGATAGAATATAAAACTATGATGAGCTGTCATTGAAGATGATTTGCCAATCAGTAAGATATTTTAATGGATTAACATGCCGCACAAAATGGTTACAGGTGTTCATTCCAATAAGTAATGGAAAATTGAACGGGCGTATGTACGTCATCTGTTCGGTAAGCCCCCAAGAGCCAGATTAAGTGAAGTTAAACGAAGGCTGCCAGCTGTCACAGGAACGATGGCCTTTTTGTCAGGGCACTGCATTCAGTTATCTGTGCGCGTTACTCTAACTGGCACTCGAACGTCGGCGACGGGGTTACCGGTGGATCAGACTGTTCCTGTGGCGTAAACGTTTTTATGTTAGTACCAACAGATTTACCACATTTATCATCTTAACAGTTTGAGTGAAAATGCAGGCTGCGCCGCAAAGGGAGGAGACTGAGTGGCGTGTTCAGTCTAAAAGAGGGTTGATGCCAGCATACAGGGGCGAAGCTGGTCAACAAGTCAACATTAAGATAATGGAATATTCGGAGAGAAACGTCAGGCAGTTGGCCTCAAATGAACAGGAAGAATATATCCCCAGGAAAATTAATGTTGGTGTTATAAACACACCAACATTAATCCGATCTGATTATTAATCAGACAAATATCGTTAATCCGTCGAATTTTGAATCAACGTTTTTTCTTACGACCCTGAACGGCCTTAAAACGTGGATTAGATTTACAAATCACATATAGCCGTCCTTTTCGCTTCACAATCTGACAGTCTGGATGGCGTTCTTTTGCGGTACGCAGAGAGTTAAGAACTTTCATCACGCCCCCTTTTTCGTGCTAACAAAACGACCAAAACGTTGGGTGAATCGTGCAACATTTCCTTCTGATGCCACTGTTCTCAGCTTCCCTGTATAGAACGGGTGCGATTTAGAAGAGACATCAATTGTCACGTATGGATACGTTACGCCATCCAGCTCAATCTCACGGTCTGTTTTGATAGTCGAGCCGATTTTAAAGTACTCATCAACACTGGTGTCGTGGAACACCACAGTACGATACTCAGGATGGATATTGGGCTTCATCATTTTTACCTGTTATGTTATAACATAACCATAAAGATACATGCTCATCCGGATCATTTCAACACTCAATCCCTGTGACTCTTTGTGGATGTGGAATTTTCGCAACGGGGAACTCTGGCATTGTTAGCAGCCATTGGTGACGCTCCCATAAACGCCTGGATGAGTGATTGATGATGGTTTTGCTGAGAGTATGGATTTTTCGAGAATGGAGGTTATCTCCACTTTACTGGCCGATGATTTATCGCAGTATGATTGATTACCTGACAGCGTGTATTCCTCTCCCACGGATATAATAATTACTTACAAAAAAGGGAGAGGATGCATATTTTAAATATCACTGAAGTGAACAGTTTATTTCCGTTATTAATAGAAATGGAGAAATAAATAGGCGTATTCTACAATTGCGACAAAAACAACGATATTAATCAGTTTATGACTGATTTGCTGTACTTTATTCTCTTTCATTGGTACTTCCTCGCTTTAAAAAAGAGTGCACTTCGTAAGTGCCCTTATATAAATAACGAGTTTGGTCAACCAATTTTTTGACATGTATCACAAATTTGAATAGATGTATTACATCAACTATCTTTTATTGCACCAACGTCATTGATATATGTCGCCTGAAGTCAGTTCCGGGAATGAGTCTGATCTCAAGACTGGCCCAGTCCGGGCGTTGATTGGTGCTGAGGAGCATATCGCATCTCATCATAATGTCGTATCTCCTGGGGTGTTATACAAGATATCGTTGTTGGTGACCTGGGAGAGGAATTGAGTTCTATTAAACCGTCAACTATGCCGGATACATACTGGATTACACTGCAGGCACGCCTTATGAGAGAACGTGCCGCAGTGACGGGTTAATTATCTAAAAGAATTTGTGAGGCTGTATCGGTTACTCATTGATTTGATAGTTTTACTCTCGGGAGAATAATAGATATTTAATCCATTAACGGAAACCAGCCAGTTCCTTTCGATGCCTGAATTTGATCCCATAGTTTATCCGGAATGGTTAATTCATGAACAAGTTGTGTTATCGTTCATGAGAAGCATAACGTAAAGGGAAAAGCTCGATTAGACGGCAGAATTTGTCAGGGGTTATGAACGAAATTCATAAATCTGTTTGAGTGTTGCGATGGGTAGTGCAAGTTCGATATCTCCGCAATTTACAGTCCGATGAAGGAAAATGAATATCCATAAAAAATATATTGGTTTATCCTGGCATATATACCTATTTCGACGTATTTCCAATAGTTTTAATTAAAGGCAGGTCATTGTTATTCACTCTGAATAGTGAATTATTCACTGTCCGCAGAGTAAGAAATATAACTTAGGTATCTATTTAATGACTTGCACAAAAAGCTAAATTTTCCCCCATAAATAAAAATATAATCCCGCGCCCAACCACCTGATGAGTGGCTACAGGCACTGGATATATTAGGTGGCGGTGCACTTTCTTACATAAAGGTATTTCCTTTTCTGCGGAAAAGGAAATCGGGAAATCCCCGGTTTTTCTGACAAGCAGACGCCATTATTTGTGTCTGCCTATGTTCGTTAATTCGTTCATCAGGAAATTATCTCAATGTCACATTATAAAACAGGTCATAAACAACCACGATTTCGTTATTCAGTTCTGGCCCGCTGCGTGGCGTGGGCAAATATCTCTGTTCAGGTTCTTTTTCCACTCGCTGTCACCTTTACCCCAGTAATGGCGGCACGTGCGCAGCATGCGGTTCAGCCACGGTTGAGCATGGGAAATACTACGGTAACTGCTGATAATAACGTGGAGAAAAATGTCGCGTCGTTTGCCGCAAATGCCGGGACATTTTTAAGCAGTCAGCCAGATAGCGATGCGACACGTAACTTTATTACCGGAATGGCCACAGCTAAAGCTAACCAGGAAATACAGGAGTGGCTCGGGAAATATGGTACTGCGCGCGTCAAACTGAATGTCGATAAAGATTTCTCGCTGAAGGATTCTTCGCTGGAAATGCTTTATCCGATTTATGATACGCCAACAAATATGTTGTTCACTCAGGGAGCAATACATCGTACCGACGATCGTACTCAGTCAAATATTGGTTTTGGCTGGCGTCATTTTTCAGGAAATGACTGGATGGCGGGGGTGAACACCTTTATCGACCATGATTTATCCCGTAGTCATACCCGCATTGGTGTTGGTGCGGAATACTGGCGCGATTATCTGAAACTGAGCGCCAATGGTTATATCCGGGCTTCTGGCTGGAAAAAATCGCCGGATGTTGAGGATTATCAGGAACGCCCGGCGAATGGCTGGGATATTCGTGCTGAGGGCTATTTACCCGCCTGGCCGCAGCTTGGCGCAAGCCTGATGTATGAACAGTATTATGGCGATGAAGTCGGGCTGTTTGGTAAAGATAAGCGCCAGAAAGACCCGCATGCTATTTCTGCCGAGGTGACCTATACGCCAGTGCCTCTTCTGACACTGAGCGCCGGGCATAAGCAGGGCAAGAGTGGTGAGAATGACACTCGCTTTGGCCTGGAAGTTAATTATCGGATTGGCGAACCTCTGGCGAAACAACTCGATACAGACAGCATTCGCGAGCGTCGGGTACTGGCAGGCAGCCGCTATGACCTGGTTGAGCGTAATAACAACATCGTTCTTGAGTACCGCAAATCTGAAGTGATCCGTATTGCTCTGCCTGAACGTATTGAAGGTAAGGGTGGTCAGACACTTTCCCTGGGGCTTGTGGTCAGCAAAGCAACTCACGGACTGAAAAATGTGCAGTGGGAAGCGCCGTCATTACTGGCTGAGGGTGGCAAAATTACCGGTCAGGGTAGTCAGTGGCAAGTAACGCTCCCGGCTTATCGTCCAGGCAAAGACAATTATTATGCGATTTCTGCGGTTGCCTACGATAACAAAGGCAATGCCTCAAAACGCGTGCAGACAGAGGTGGTCATTACCGGAGCAGGTATGAGCGCCGATCGCACGGCGTTAACGCTTGACGGTCAGAGCCGTATTCAAATGCTTGCTAACGGTAATGAGCAAAGACCGCTGGTGCTGTCTCTGCGCGACGCCGAGGGGCAGCCAGTCACGGGCATGAAAGATCAGATCAAGACTGAACTAGCCTTCAAACCGGCTGGAAATATTGTGACTCGTTCCCTGAAGGCCACTAAATCACAGGCAAAACCAACACTGGGTGAGTTCACCGAAACTGAAGCAGGGGTGTATCAGTCTGTCTTTACTACCGGAACGCAGTCAGGTGAGGCAACGATTACTGTTAGCGTTGATGGCATGAGCAAAACCGTCACTGCAGAACTGCGGGCCACGATGATGGATGTGGCAAACTCCACCCTGAGCGCTAACGAGCCGTCAGGTGATGTGGTTGCTGATGGTCAGCAAGCCTATACGTTGACGTTGACTGCGGTGGACTCCGAGGGTAATCCGGTGACGGGAGAAGCCAGCCGCTTGCGATTTGTTCCGCAAGACACTAATGGTGTAACCGTTGGTGCCATTTCGGAAATAAAACCAGGCGTTTACAGCGCCACGGTTTCTTCGACCCGTGCCGGAAACGTTGTTGTGCGTGCTTTCAGCGAGCAGTATCAGCTGGGCACATTACAACAAACGCTGAAGTTTGTTGCCGGTCCGCTTGATGCAGCACATTCGTCCATCACCCTGAATCCTGATAAACCGGTGGTTGGCGGTACAGTTACGGCAATCTGGACGGCAAAAGATGCCTATGACAACCCTGTGACCAGCCTCACGCCGGAAGCGCCGTCATTAGCGGGTGCCGCTGCTGTAGGTTCTACGGCATCTGGCTGGACAAATAATGGTGATGGGACGTGGACTGCGCAGATTACTCTCGGCTCTACGGCGGGTGAATTAGAAGTTATGCCGAAGCTAAATGGACAGGATGCGGCAGCAAATGCGGCAAAAGTAACCGTGGTGGCTGATGCGTTATCTTCAAACCAGTCGAAAGTCTCTGTCGCAGAAGATCACGTAAAAGCCGGCGAAAGCACAACCGTGACGCTTATTGCAAAAGATGCACATGGCAACACTATCAGTGGTCTTTCGTTGTCGGCAAGTTTGACGGGGACCGCCTCTGAAGGGGCGACCGTTTCCAGTTGGACCGAAAAAGGTGACTGTTCCTATGTTGCTACGTTAACTACAGGCGGAAAGACGGGCGAGCTTCGTGTCATGCCGCTCTTCAACGGCCAGCCAGCAGCCACCGAAGCCGCGCAGTTGACGGTCATCGCCGGAGAGATGTCATCAGCGAACTCTACGCTTGTTGCGGACAATAAGGCTCCGACCGTCAAAATGACGACGGAACTCACCTTCACCGTGAAGGATGCGTACGGGAACCCGGTCACCGGGCTGAAGCCAGATGCACCAGTGTTTAGCGGTGCCGCCAGCACGGGGAGTGAGCGTCCTTCAGCAGGAAACTGGACAGAGAAAGGTAATGGGGTCTACGTGGCGACCTTAACGCTGGGATCTGCCGCGGGTCAGTTGTCTGTGATGCCGCGAGTGAACGGCCAAAATGCCGTTGCTCAGCCACTGGTGCTGAACGTTGCAGGTGACGCATCTAAGGCTGAGATTCGTGATATGACAGTGAAGGTTAATAACCAACTGGCTAATGGACAGTCTGCTAACCAGATAACCCTGACCGTCGTGGACAGCTATGGTAACCCGTTGCAGGGGCAAGAAGTTACGCTGACTTTACCGCAGGGTGTGACCAGCAAGACGGGGAATACAGTAACAACCAATGCGGCAGGAAAAGTGGACATTGAGCTTATGTCAACGGTTGCGGGGGAACACAGCATCACGGCCTCAGTGAATAATGCTCAGAAGACGGTTACGGTGAAATTCAAGGCGGATTTCAGTACCGGTCAGGCGACCCTGGAGGTTGATGGCAGCACGCCAAAAGTGGCAAACGACAATGATGCCTTTACGCTGACGGCAACGGTTAAGGATCAATACGGCAACCTTCTGCCTGGCGCTGTGGTCGTCTTTAATCTGCCTCGGGGCGTCAAACCGCTTGCAGACGGTAATATCATGGTGAACGCCGACAAGGAGGGTAAAGCGGAACTGAAAGTGGTCTCCGTGACTGCCGGAACGTATGAGATCACGGCGTCGGCAGGAAATGACCAGCCTTCGAATGCGCAGTCTGTAACGTTTGTGGCCGATAAGACTACGGCGACCATCTCCAGTATTGAGGTGATTGGCAACCGTGCAGTGGCGGATGGCAAAACCAAACAGACGTATAAAGTTACGGTGACTGATGCCAATAACAACCTGTTGAAGGATAGCGACGTGACGCTGACTGCCAGCTCGGAAAATTTAGTTCTGGATCCTAAAGGGACGGCGAAAACTAATGAGCAAGGACAGGCTGTTTTCACCGGCTCTACCACTATCGCAGCGACATATACACTCACGGCGAAAGTGGAACAGGCCAACGGTCAGGTATCGACGAAAACTGCTGAATCTAAATTCGTCGCGGATGATAAAAACGCGGTGCTCGCCGCATCTCCAGAACGTGTAGATTCTCTGGTGGCGGACGGGAAGACTACTGCAACAATGACGGTTACCCTGATGGCGGGAGTCAATCCCGTAGGAGGAAGTATGTGGGTCGACATTGAGGCTCCGGAAGGAGTGACGGAGAAGGATTATCAATTCCTGCCGTCGAAGGCTGACCATTTCTCAGGTGGGAAAATCACGCGTACATTTAGTACCAGCAAGCCAGGTGTCTATACGTTCACATTCAACGCACTGACGTATGGCGGGTACGAAATGACGCCTGTGAAGGTGACAATTAACGCCGTTGCTGCAGAGACTGAAAATGGCGAGGAGGAGATGCCATAATTTGAATAGTATGAAAGTTACGATCTAATAAAGAATAATGGTGTTGAAATATTCAACGCCATTATTCACTGAATACCTTGCCTGATACTGATTAAATAGTATCAGGCAAGGATAAAACTCAATAAGAGATAGTGACCAACTAAACCGGACGAACGGGAATAAAAATTTCGCAAACAACATCATTGCCATCCTTTTCTACGAAATCTTCATTGTAATAAAAGCGCTCAATATCGCTGCCGTTCACTCTGGCTAACCCCCTGGCAGGTAACTCTATCAGATAGATGTTACGCACCCAGTCAGGATAATTTTCCCAGTTTCCTTCATAACGGAAAGAGGCATAAAGTCCTCGGGTCGTTGTCCACTCTTTTGGCATGTCAGCATATTCACATACCGTACCATCAAAAGTTTCAACCGTGAGCAAATCGACCGATTTTGTTGACGGTTCAAACGTGGAAACGAAATAGATATCCGTCTTAAAATTCTTCATACATCTGGCTAAATGATGACGTCGTAGTTTGACTTCTTCATCCGGTGATTTATTCGACACTTCAATGTCATATTTAAATGAGTTGCCAAAAATAGGTGTCTCAGGAAAGTTGATTAATCTACACTCCGTCTTTTGCTGTTGACGTATTAAAAAAGAAGGGAAGATACTTGCGAGATCCCAATAATCACGGTGGCGGTATTCACGGGGAGAGCAGCCGAATAACTTTTTAAATTCGCGGCTGAATGACTGCTGTGAATCAAAATGCAAAGAGAGTGCAATATCAAGCATAGATTTCGCGGTGAGCCGGACAAGAATGGCGGCACGACAAAGCCTTCGTTTGCGAATGTATTCTCCCAAAGGCACATGCATGAAATTTCGGAACAGAAGCTGGATGTTGCGTCTGCTGTAGCCAGATTTCTGTGCGATATCTTCGATTGAAATAGGGTGCTCAAGATTGCACTCAATCCACTCCAGGAGCTGCTGTAGAATCTTCTGCCTGATCATCTCATTCTCCGTTAATTCTTTGTCATATCGCACATTTTCGTTATACCCTGGGCCCTAAGTGTATCAAAAATAGCAAGGGCGAAGGCAAAAGCACTGGTAGCGTCTGCTTCGTTGTCCCCGAAAATAGAGAGGTTTCAGTCCTACATTATTAATGAATTTTTTGCATAAGTGATATCAAAATCCACATACTACTTTGAGGTTACGTTTTAACGTAGACTCATTGTTCATGCCTAATGGAGGGACTGACAGTGGAATTTTCCGTATAGTCTGCTTCAGAGTATTGCAGATGCCCATCAAAAATCGATTTCTCACTGACAGATAAAGAAATGGCACAAATTAGTTCGCTTGATTTGGGTTATGTTGGGGAGTCGGTAAAACATTTTAATCCTGAATTTGTTCGTGGTTGTCTTGCTGTAAAAATACATGATTGATATTAATCATGTATTTTACCTAAGACGACAAAAACCTTTTAACAGGGAGTGATATTGATCTTCACTCTGTCATATCTCCGGTAATATGGCGTCAGGCTTCATCATCAGAAAGGGGGCCTGACGCCTGAAAAAGTGAACAACAGACAGTGTTCGGATTATCAATATTCAGTTTTTAACGTTGAACTGGATTCATTACTGCGTTGTTTAAGAATTTCCCGCGCCGAATCTGCCATTATCATGACTGCACCTGCCAGCATCAGAGTATCTTTCAATACCAGGCGACCAGCACCGGATAAATAAGGGAAACCATGATGAGCGTCACCCAATGCGGGTACCCATGCCTCCGGGGTGGTGATTAAAAATGAGAGTGTTACCAGCGGCGTGGTAAATGCCATCAGTCCTCCCAATAAACCTAACCAGCGATTGACAGGATTAGCCAAAACCAGCAGAGCAATAATCACCTCCACGACGCCAAGACCGTTGGAAAAACCATAGGTATTATTGGCCGTTTGCCATGCCCTTGCTTCTGGTTTGTATTCGCCTTCGTGAGTCAGATACTGTTTATAGTCTTCCGGGTGTTCATAAAAGAACGACATTAGTGGACTGTTTGCGACGAATGGTGTAATGCTGTCTGCCTCGTAAGGGACAAACTTTAATAACCCAATCCACATAAAAACAATTGCAATACTCAGACGAATCAATGTCAGGCCAATTTTATCTCCCCGACTTAACAGGTGCAGGTATTTTTCCATTGTGAACATCCTTATTTATACAATACTGCTGTTGCGGTTGAATTATTATCAATTCGCATCGATGTGACTTTCCAGGATGAAGCATTATATTTTCTGGCTATATCAGCAATGGTATCCTCCAGAACTGTCGGTGATGCTGATACTGACGAGACGCTGATATGTTTCAGAATTATTTTATCATCTGCATTGGTGGAAAATGCCATAACGCCAGATAATAGTGTTGCAAATAAAACAGATTTTTTAAACATATAAAATACCATCAATGAAGTGATTAAGAAGTTATAGAGTAACAGAGAATTAATAAGATTCTTTTCTCTGAGACGCCAGAATATTTGTTCTGGCGTCTGATTTTGAGTTTATTTGACTAATGAAAATAGATCATTGAGTGATTCGCTCATCGACGGATGAGTAAATATCTGATCGCGTAATATGCTATAAGGCAGCCCGGCATCCATCACCATTTTCACTATATTGATCATCTCGTGGGAGTCAACACACAGCAGTGATGCCCCTAACATACGTTGGGTTTTATTATCAACAATCGCTTTTAATACCCCACGAGTATCATTCATCACTCTGGCACGCGGAATTGCAGCTACAGGCAATGTCACCACCTGAATATCAGCACCACTCTCTCTGGCTTGTTCTTCTGTCATACCAACCCTGGACAGGGGCGGTGTCATAAATACGGAATAAGGCACATTTTTCCGATCATCAGTACTACGTTTGCCTTCACCCAGTAACTCATCACGTACAATGCGGTAATCATCCAGTGATATGTAAGTAAATTGCAGCCCGCCGGTAACATCTCCCATCGCCCAAATATTGTCTGCGGTGGTATGTAATCGCTTGTCAACGACAATTGCCCCGCGCTCGTTTACTGCGATACCGGCATTTTCTGGATGTAACGAAGCGGTAGCCGGTTGACGACCGGAAGCTATTAACAGTGCATCCACCGCCAGTTGGGCGTGCTCGCTATGCACTTGCACTTGATTTTCATGGTGACTGATTCGCTCCACATGGGCATTGAGGATAATATCGACGCCCTGATCGCGTAAAATCGTCGCGATATTATCAGCAATATCCCGATCTTCCCGAGGCAAAAACAGCGAAGCTGCTTCTAAAATGGTTACCTTGCTGCCAAAATTAGCGAACATAGAGGCGAACTCAACGCCAATATATCCGCCGCCCAAAATACCTAAATGCCCAGGCAATTCTTTTAGATTAAGTAATCCGGTGCTGTCATATACTCCTGGCGTGGTGGTAATTCCAGGAATTGGCGGAACCACGGTTTGTGCACCGGTATTAATAAAAATTTTCTCGCCATGAATTTCCAGATTTCCCTCAGGCCGATGAACACGCAGGCTATGATTATTGATAAACTCCGCCTGGCCGTCGATCACGTCGATATTGGGCATATCCGCAAGATTATGAAAATTCTTATTACGTAAAAAATTAACCACTTCATTTTTACGCTGTATGGCACGGACAAAATCTGTGTGCTGCTGTGCGTCATGAACCAATGTTTTGGTTGGGATGCAGCCGATATTAATACAGGTCCCGCCATACATTGCATTTGATTGTTCGATGAGAGCCACTCGCCAACCTGCTTTTGCCAGCGTGACGGCTAATGTTTTTCCAGCCTTGCCAAAACCAATAATCACTGCCTGATATTTATTCATGATGATTTCCTGTCGAAACGCGTTCATTTGACATCATGACTATAGACGCAAAAGAGCAAATAACATTTCTTCACAACGCTTGATATTTTGTCTTATCGTCTGATATTTTCTTTTTCTTAATCAGAATCACAAAACAAAAATCATGATTAACTATTTGATGGTATTAGATTAGTTATTTACTAATATTGTTGGTGTTTGTAATCAAAAACCACTCAGGAGTCTGATATGGATGCCCTTAGCCGTTTGTTGATGCTTAACGCTCCACAAGGAACGATCGATAAGAATTGCGTGTTAGGAAGTGACTGGCAGCTTCCACATGGTGCCGGGGAATTATCGGTTATTCGTTGGCATGCGTTAACGCAAGGAGCGGCGAAGCTGGAAATGCCGACGGGGGAGATTTTTACATTACGCCCGGGAAATGTGGTCCTGCTACCACAAAATTCAGCTCATCGCCTGAGTCATGTCGATAATGAATCGACCTGTATTGTCTGCGGCACTCTTCGGTTGCAACATTCGGCGCGTTATTTTTTAACGTCTTTGCCGGAAACGCTGTTTTTAGCACCGGTTAACCACAGCGTGGAATATAACTGGCTGAGGGAGGCGATCCCGTTTTTACAACAGGAATCCAGATCGGCAATGCCGGGAGTGGATGCACTGTGTAGCCAGATCTGCGCTACATTCTTTACCCTCGCGGTGCGTGAGTGGATTGCACAGGTTAATACTGAGAAAAACATTCTCAGTTTGCTTCTGCATCCACGTCTTGGTGCGGTAATACAGCAAATGCTGGAAATGCCAGGACACGCCTGGACCGTCGAATCGCTGGCCAGCATCGCTCACATGTCCCGGGCAAGTTTTGCCCAGCTTTTCCGTGATGTTTCCGGAACCACGCCGCTGGCTGTATTAACAAAGTTGCGTCTACAAATAGCGGCCCAGATGTTTTCCCGGGAAACGCTCCCTGTTGTGGTGATCGCTGAGTCAGTAGGCTATGCCAGTGAATCATCTTTTCACAAGGCGTTTGTCCGCGAGTTTGGTTGTACCCCGGGAGAATATCGGGAAAGGGTCAGACAGCTTGCACCCTGAATAAAACCGCCAGAAATCAGGGCAAAGATAATCCGCATTCCGGGAGTTGTGAGCCTTTCAACTATTTCTATTTCCAACGGTGGTTTGGGCTTTATATAATTTTTCTGATGGACTCTAGCTCAGTTTTTAAATAAAAATGCAAACTAAATTGCTTCAATTAAATAAAATCCCGACTATTACTTGATACGTGATTATTGTCGGTGATTTTTTTGTACACCATCAGTGTATATCTCAATAACCCCTGAATAAGTAGCTCTGAATAGGTATAAGGGATGTAGCCATTTTTAAATGGATTTCTTATGCCAAAAATGATCGTCGATTTCCCCATAAAATGTGAGCGATGCCGAAAGAAATAAAATTAGTTATTGCATTTGACGTTTGGATGAAAGATTATCATTTGTCATACAAATGAGGGGTGGTATGTTGCTAGCCAATTAAAAAAGAACGCCATATTTATTGATGATTGATCCCCCGGTGGGGGGGAAACATCGGGCATAAATGGGCATGAAGTAATGGAGTATTAGTTGTGAATGTCAATTTCTTTGTCACCTGTATTGGTGACGCCCTGAAATCAAGAATGGCACGAGACTCCGTGCTGCTACTGGAAAAACTCGGCTGTCGCGTAAATTTCCCGGAGAAACAGGGATGCTGCGGTCAGCCTGCGATCAATAGCGGTTATATCAAAGAAGCGATTCCAGGGATGAAAAATCTGATCGCCGCACTGGAGGATAACGACGATCCCATTATTTCACCGGCTGGCTCTTGCACCTATGCCGTAAAAAGTTACCCGACGTATCTGGCGGATGAACCTGAATGGGCATCACGTGCCGCAAAGGTTGCCGCGCGTATGCAGGATCTCACCTCTTTTATTGTTAATAAATTAGGGGTAGTCGATGTAGGTGCCAGTTTGCAAGGGAGAGCGGTGTATCACCCATCTTGTAGCCTGGCCCGTAAGCTGGGAGTGAAGGACGAGCCACTTACGCTGCTGAAAAATGTGCGTGGACTGGAGCTGTTGACCTTTGCTGAACAGGATACCTGCTGCGGATTTGGCGGCACGTTCTCGGTCAAAATGGCCGAAATATCCGGCGAGATGGTGAAAGAAAAGGTTGCGCACCTGATGGAAGTCCGCCCTGAGTATTTAATTGGTGCTGACGTGAGTTGCCTGCTAAACATCAGTGGGCGATTACAACGGGAAGGGCAGAAAGTCAAAGTGATGCATATTGCTGAAGTGTTGATGAGCCGCTGAGGATATAAAGATGTCGATCAAAACCAGTAATACAGATTTTAAGACACGCATCCGTCAGCAAATTGAAGATCCGATCATGCGCAAAGCGGTGGCAAACGCGCAGCAGCGTATTGGGGCAAATCGGCAAAAAATGGTCGATGAATTGGGGCACTGGGAGGAGTGGCGCGATCGGGCCGCCCAGATACGTGATCATGTTCTGAGTAATCTCGACGCTTATCTGTACCAGCTCTCAGAAAAAGTGACGCAAAACGGCGGTCACGTCTATTTTGCAAGAACCAAAGAAGACGCTACCCGCTACATTTTACAGGTTGCCCAACGCAAAAATGCCCGGAAGGTGGTGAAATCTAAATCGATGGTGACCGAAGAGATTGGTGTCAATCATGTGTTGCAGGATGCTGGCATTCAGGTGATTGAAACCGATCTGGGTGAATATATTCTCCAGCTGGATCAAGATCCGCCATCTCATGTTGTGGTCCCGGCAATTCATAAAGATCGCCATCAGATCCGTCGAGTGCTACACGAACGTCTGGGCTATGAGGGGCCGGAAACGCCTGAAGCGATGACCTTATTCATCCGGCAAAAAATCCGCGAAGATTTCCTCAGTGCTGAAATAGGTATTACCGGCTGTAATTTCGCAGTGGCAGAGACCGGTTCGGTATGCCTGGTGACCAATGAAGGTAATGCGCGAATGTGTACCACGCTGCCTAAAACGCATATTGCAGTGATGGGAATGGAGCGTATTGCCCCCACGTTTGCCGAGGTAGATGTATTGATCACCATGCTGGCGCGCAGTGCCGTTGGTGCACGTTTGACGGGATACAACACCTGGCTGACAGGACCGCGCGAAGCTGGGCACGTTGATGGTCCTGAAGAGTTTCATCTGGTTATTGTCGATAACGGGCGTTCTGAGGTGCTGGCCTCTGAATTTCGGGATGTGCTGCGCTGTATTCGCTGCGGGGCTTGTATGAATACTTGTCCGGCATATCGCCATATTGGCGGTCATGGATATGGCTCTATTTATCCAGGGCCAATTGGTGCGGTGATTTCTCCGCTACTTGGCGGCTATAAAGATTTTAAAGATTTACCCTACGCCTGCTCTTTATGCACAGCTTGTGACAACGTGTGTCCGGTGCGTATTCCGCTGTCAAAACTGATTTTGCGTCATCGTCGGGTGATGGCTGAAAAAGGGATCACCGCAAAAGCAGAGCAACGGGCGATAAAAATGTTCGCTTATGCCAATAGTCATCCAGGATTGTGGAAAGTCGGGATGATGGCCGGTGCTCATGCGGCAAGCTGGTTTATCAATGGCGGCAAAACACCACTCAAATTTGGCGCGATTAGCGACTGGATGGAAGCACGCGATCTTCCTGAAGCTGACGGAGAGAGTTTCCGTAGTTGGTTTAAGAAACATCAGGCGCAGGAGAAAAAGAATGGATAATCGAGGCGAATTTTTGAATAACGTTGCTCAGGCACTGGGTCGCCCGCTGCGACTTGAACCGCAAGCAGAAGATGCGCCGCTTAACAACTATGCTAACGAGCGGCTTACCCAACTTAACCAACAGCAGCGCTGTGACGCGTTTATTCAGTTTGCCAGCGATGTTATGTTGACGCGCTGTGAGCTGACCAGCGAGGCGAAGGCGGCAGAAGCTGCAATACGTCTGTGTAAAGAGCTGGGAGATCAGTCGGTCGTGATTAGCGGTGACACGAGGCTGGAGGAATTGGGGATTAGCGAACGTTTGCAGCAGGAATGCAATGCCGTTGTTTGGGATCCGGCGAAAGGTGCCGAGAATATCTCGCAGGCAGAGCAGGCTAAAGTGGGTGTTGTGTATGCTGAATATGGTTTAACCGAATCGGGAGGCGTGGTTCTTTTTTCCGCCGCCGAGCGCGGGCGTTCATTGAGCCTGCTCCCGGAATATTCTCTTTTTATCCTGCGTAAAAGCACTATCCTGCCGCGTGTAGCGCAACTCGCAGAAAAATTGCATCAGAAAGCGCAGGCCGGTGAACGAATGCCTTCCTGCATTAACATCATTAGCGGCCCCAGTTCAACGGCGGATATTGAGCTTATCAAAGTCGTCGGAGTTCATGGCCCGGTGAAAGCGGTGTATCTGATTATTGAGGATTGTTGAGAGAGATATGAAGTCTGGACATAAACCTGAAGAAGGCATACGAGGTTGAAAATAGCGTTTAGGACAACCTGACTTAACCCCGTTCCGTCATGGTTATGCTGCTCTTCTGTAAATATCCTGGTATTACCAATGCCAGGATATTTACAGTGAAAAAGACAGGCATCCATTCCTGAAAACGGGTTCCCTTCCCGGTCATTGTCACTTCAGCTTTATACAGGCACTCTCTATCAGAATGTTGTTTATTACTGCCCAGAGTTTTGTTGGTATTCATCTACCATTTTTTTGACAAGGCAAAACATTACAGAAATTACAATGCTTAGAAAAAATCCCAGAGCCAGGCAAATGGCAGCAGGGTATTTATTTTTTATTTCTGGTGAGCTTATAGTTACACAGCCATCACCGTTCGGATACAATGACCAGTTCCTGGTCAGGTATATCATTTTTGTATAAAGCTCACTGTTAATTGCTGAAGGCGTTTGTATCTCATCGAGAACTTGCCTGCCATTATGATATTCTGACGCATACCATTTGATAATAGAGGCCTGCACGCGAGATATTTCCTCTTCAGCAGTTGGTAAAGCTCTCTTATCTCCTGACCATTCCAGCCTTATTTCTCTGTTCTTGACATCTGGGCTGGTGTGAAAAAATGTAGTAATTCGCTGAATAACATCTTCAGTCATTGTAGTCTGACAGGCAAAATTATTATTGCTATCACAGCTAACAAGTATACCTGGCGTTGTCTGGTTTATTTTTAGGCTGTAAATCACTTTTATATTGTCTTTATTGATATACAGAAACAACAGCACCATAGCCATACATATAGCCATAATAAAAAGGATAACACGAATCTTTTTCTTCAGATAAAATAAAATCTCAATCAGATCGATATCCTGTTTGATTTGTTCACGCATAATATATCCAGAGAATAAAATCTGTCGCAGATAAGGTTGTATTAATAGTCTGTATCAGGAATGTTCGGGTTAAATATCAGCAAAAAGCCCGCATCATGAATACTGGATATGAAGCATGAGAGTTACCTCAGTGTTTATATAAGGATTCGGTCCCCCTCTCTGGAACGGTAACTCTCAATCTGATCGGTTCCTGCGTTAGTTCACATCACGACTCATTTTTTCGCTCTCACCGGCATCCCATTTGCCACAAAATATCCCGCCGTGCTCCTCGGCTGCGCTTCCTGTCCACGAATCATATCCGCTATTTTCTCGCCAATCATAATTGTCGTGGCGTTCAAATTCCCGGTGATAATCTGCGGCATAATCGACGCATCCACCACACGCAGGCCTTCTAACCCGTGTACGCGGCCTTCGCCGTCAACCACGGACATCTCGTCGTAACCCATTTTGCAGGTACCGCACGGATGGAAGGCGGTTTCAGCGTGGTTACGCACGAACTCATCGAGCTGTTCATCCGTCTGGCATTCGACACCGGGGCTGATTTCGCGGCCACGATACTGATCCAGCGCGGGTTGATGCATGATCTCGCGGGTGATGCGAATTGCGTCGCGGAACTCCTGCCAGTCCTGCTCGTGCGACATGTAGTTAAACAGAATCGCCGGATGCTGGTGCGGGTCGCGGGATTTAATCCGCACATGCCCACGGCTTGGCGAGCGCATTGAGCCGACGTGGCACTGGAAACCGTGCTCTTTCACTGCATTCGAGCCGTTATAGTTAATCGCTACTGGCAGGAAATGGTACTGAATATTCGGCCACGCAAATTCCTCACGGCTGCGAATAAATCCACCTGCTTCAAAGTGGTTGCTGGCACCAACGCCAGTGCCGCCAAACAGCCACTCCGCACCGATTTTCGGCTGGTTCCACCACTGCAGGGCAGGGTAGAGGGAAACCGGTTCTTTGCACTCATATTGCAGATACATCTCCAGATGATCCTGAAGATTTTCGCCGACGCCGGGTAATTCATGCACCAGCGGAATATCAAACTCCGCCAGCAGTTCAGCGTTGCCGACGCCGGAGCGTTGCAGGATCTGCGGTGAGGCAATCGCGCCTGCACATAACAGCACTTCTTTGTTGGCCGTTGCGCGGGTTGGGATGGTGCTGTCGCCTTCCAGCCATTCGACGCCCACCGCGCGTTTGCCGTCAAAAATGATGTGATCGGTCATAGCGTGAGTACGAATGGTCAGGTTAGGACGCGATTTGGCCTGATCGAGATAGCCACGCGCGGTGCTGGCGCGACGGCCCTGCGGCGTGACGGTGCGATCCATCGGACCAAAACCTTCCTGCTGATAACCGTTGAGATCGTCCGTGCGCGGGTAGCCCGCCTGCACGCCCGCTTCAATCATCGCTTCAAACAGCGGATTGACGCCGGGTTTGGAGGTAGTGACGCTCACCGGGCCATCACCGCCGTGATAGTCGTTTTCACCCATATCGCGAGTCTCGGCCTTGCGGTAGTAGGGCAGGCAGTCGAGGTAGCTCCAGTTCTCCAGACCGGGTTCTTGCGCCCAGTTATCGAGATCCAGCGCATTGCCACGGATGTAGCACATGCCGTTGATCAGCGACGATCCACCCAGACCTTTACCGCGTCCGCACTCCATGCGGCGGTTATTCATAAACGGTTCAGGTTCCGTTTCATAGGCCCAGTTGTAGCGTTTACCCTGTAGCGGGAATGCCAGGGCAGCGGGCATCTGGGTGCGGAAGTCAAAGCGATAGTCCGGGCCGCCCGCTTCAAGCAGCAGCACGGAGGTATTCGGATCTTCAGTCAGACGGGTAGCGAGAACGTTGCCGGCTGAGCCGGCACCAATAATGATGTAGTCAAATTGCAAATAAACCTCCTGGTTAGAATATGGACTGGAATTTAGCCATCTCAACCTGGATGGACTTCACCTGGGTGTAACTCTGGAGCGTCATCACGCCGTTCTCGCGACCAATGCCGGAGTGTTTGTAGCCGCCAACGGGCATCTCTGCCGGGGATTCGCCCCAGGTGTTGATCCAGCAAATACCCGCTTCCAGCTGATGAATGACGCGATGCGCGCGGTTCAGGTCCGCTGTCACGATGCCCGCCGCCAGGCCGTAGTCGGTATCGTTAGCGCGGCGAATGACTTCGTCTTCCGACTCGTAGGTCAGAATGGACATCACTGGCCCGAAGATCTCTTCACGCACGATGGTCATATCGTCGCTGCAATCGGTGAACACTGTCGGTGCAACCCATGCGCCGTTATCGAAGCCATCGCCTTTCAGTACATCGCCGCCGCACAGTACGCGCGCGCCTTCCTCTTTGCCTTTGGCGATATAGCGCAGCACGTTATCGCGATGCGGGAAGCTGACCAGCGGGCCGAAGTTAGTTTGCGGATCGAAAACGTCGCCCGCGCGAATGCGCTCAACGCGCGCCAGAATTTTCTGCTCAAATGCGGCTTTGCATTTCGCCGGAACGAAGACGCGGGTGCCATTGGTACACACCTGACCGGAGCTGAAGAAGTTTGCCATCATGGCGATATCGGCGGCGAGATCGAGATCCGCATCATCGAAAACGATCAGCGGTGATTTACCGCCCAGTTCCATGGTCACTTCTTTCAGGGAAGAGGCCGCCGAGTTAGCCATCACTTTTTTGCCGCTGGCGACACCGCCGGTAAATGACACTTTGGCAATGCCCGGATGCTCGGTCAGATATTGCCCGGTCTCCGCGCCCACGCCCGGCAACACGTTAAATACGCCGTCCGGCAGGCCCGCTTCGCTGTAAATTTCAGCCAGCTTTAACGCGGTAAGCGGGGTAACTTCGCTCGGTTTGAAAATCATTGCGTTGCCTGCCGCCAGCGCCGGGGCGGATTTCCACAGGGCAATCTGGATCGGGTAGTTCCATGCGCCAATCCCTGCCACTACGCCCAGCGGTTCGCGGCGGGTATACACAAAGGACGTTTCACGCAACGGGATCTGGCTGCCTTCCAGCGCCGGGATCAGCCCGGCGTAGTACTCCAGCACGTCCGCACCGGTAACGATATCGACGGTTGAGGTTTCCGAATATGCTTTTCCGGTGTCGAGGGTTTCCAGTTTTGCGAGTTCGTCATTGCGTTCACGCAGAATATCAACGGCCCGACGCAGAATACGCGAGCGCTCCATGGCGGTCATCGACGCCCAGATTTTTTGCCCCTGCTGGGCGCTTTTCACGGCGCGATCGACATCCTCGCGCCCGGCGGCCTGCACGGTCGCCAGCACGTTACCGTTGGCCGGGTTAATGGTCTCGAAGGTGCGACCGCTGGTGGCGGAGGTATAACCACCATGTATATAAAGCTGCTGTTCTGCCATTCGGGACATCACGTCTCCTCGGTTAATCGGTGGGTAGATGCTGAGTGATAAAGTGGCGGGTCAGGGAATTAGCGCGGGTTTTATCCAGCGGTTTGCCGCTCAGAGCCGCGCGCAGCCATAATCCATCAATCAGCGCGGCCAGGCCGTAGCCCGCTTCCTGTGCCTGTTCGCGCGGCAATTCGCGACGAAACTCGCTCACCAGATTCGACAGCAAGCGGCGGCTGCTGACCTGCTGTAAACGATAGAGCATCGGCTGATGCATACTGCTGGCCCAGAACGCCAGCCAGGCTTTCATCGCCGCACTGCTCACCTGCGTTTCATCGAAGTTTCCGCCAACAATCGCCTGTAATCGCTGCTCTGCACTGCCCTGCGGAAGTGCATGTAATCGATTCAAAACCGCGTCACGCAGCTGACTGGTGATATCGCGCATGGTTGCTTCCAGCAGACCATTTTTGTCCCTGAAATAGTGGCTGATGATCCCCGTAGAAACGCCTGCACGGCGGGCGATCTGCGCGATCGTTGCATCGTGCATGCCCACTTCATTTATTGCTTCCAGTGTGGCGTCGATCAGTTGTCTGCGCCGGATCGACTGCATCCCCAATTTGGGCATTTTCGCCACTCCATTCATCAGCGGTGTTTATCTATTAAAGCGGTTATTGATTGGACGTTCAATATAAAATGTGTCTTAATTGTTACGAATTTGATTTTAAATGGTAACAATAACAGTGGGGATACTGGATGACAGACCTTTCACACAGCAGGGAAAAGGACAAAATCAATCCGGTGGTGTTTTACACCTCCGCCGGACTGATTTTGTTGTTTTCCCTGACAACGATCCTGTTTCGCGACTTCTCGGCCCTGTGGATTGGCCGCACGCTGGACTGGGTTTCTAAAACCTTCGGTTGGTACTATCTGCTGGCGGCAACGCTCTATATTGTCTTTGTGGTCTGTATCGCTTGTTCGCGTTTTGGTTCGGTGAAGCTCGGGCCAGAACAATCCAAACCGGAATTCAGCCTGCTGAGTTGGGCGGCGATGCTGTTTGCTGCCGGGATCGGTATCGACCTGATGTTCTTCTCCGTAGCCGAACCGGTAACGCAGTATATGCAGCCGCCGGAAGGCGCGGGACAGACGATTGAGGCCGCGCGTCAGGCGATGGTCTGGACGCTGTTTCACTACGGCTTAACCGGCTGGTCGATGTATGCGCTGATGGGCATGGCGCTCGGATACTTTAGCTATCGTTATAATTTGCCGCTCACCATCCGCTCGGCGCTGTACCCGATCTTCGGTAAACGGATTAACGGGCCGATAGGTCACTCAGTGGATATTGCAGCGGTGATCGGCACTATCTTCGGTATTGCCACTACGCTCGGTATCGGTGTGGTGCAGCTTAACTATGGCTTGAGCGTACTGTTTGATATTCCCGATTCGATGGCGGCGAAAGCGGCACTGATCGCCTTGTCGGTGATAATCGCCACGATCTCTGTCACCTCCGGTGTCGATAAGGGCATTCGCGTGTTATCGGAGCTTAATGTCGCGCTGGCGCTGGGATTGATCCTGTTCGTATTGTTTATGGGCGACACTTCGTTCCTGCTTAATGCACTGGTGCTGAATGTTGGCGACTATGTGAATCGCTTTATGGGCATGACGCTCAACAGTTTTGCCTTCGACCGTCCGGTTGAGTGGATGAATAACTGGACGCTCTTCTTCTGGGCATGGTGGGTGGCATGGTCGCCGTTTGTCGGCTTGTTCCTGGCGCGTATCTCGCGTGGGCGTACCATTCGCCAGTTCGTGCTGGGCACGTTGATTATTCCGTTTACCTTCACGCTGTTATGGCTCTCGGTGTTCGGCAATAGCGCGCTGTATGAAATCATCCACGGCGGCGCGGCATTTGCCGAGGAAGCGATGGTCCATCCGGAGCGCGGCTTCTACAGCCTGCTGGCGCAGTATCCGGCGTTTACCTTTAGCGCCTCCGTCGCCACCATTACTGGCCTGCTGTTTTATGTGACCTCGGCGGACTCCGGGGCGCTGGTGCTGGGGAATTTCACCTCGCAGCTTAAAGATATCAACAGCGACGCCCCCGGCTGGCTGCGCGTCTTCTGGTCGGTGGCGATTGGCCTGCTGACGCTCGGCATGCTGATGACTAACGGGATATCCGCGCTGCAAAACACCACGGTGATTATGGGGCTGCCGTTCAGCTTTGTGATCTTCTTCGTGATGGCGGGGTTGTATAAATCTCTGAAGGTAGAAGATTACCGCCGTGAAAGTGCCAACCGCGATACCGCACCGCGACCGCTGGGGCTTCAGGATCGCCTGAGCTGGAAAAAACGTCTCTCGCGCCTGATGAATTATCCGGGCACGCGTTACACTAAACAGATGATGGAGACGGTCTGTTACCCGGCAATGGAAGAAGTGGCGCAGGAGTTGCGGTTGCGCGGCGCGTACGTGGAGCTAAAAAGCCTGCCACCGGAAGAGGGACAGCAGTTGGGTCATCTGGATTTGTTGGTGCATATGGGCGAAGAGCAAAACTTTGTCTATCAGATTTGGCCGCAGCAATATTCGGTGCCGGGCTTTACCTACCGCGCACGCAGCGGTAAATCGACCTACTACCGGCTGGAAACCTTCCTGTTAGAAGGCAGCCAGGGCAACGACCTGATGGACTACAGCAAAGAGCAGGTGATCACCGATATTCTTGACCAGTACGAGCGGCACCTTAACTTTATTCATCTCCATCGTGAAGCGCCGGGCCATAGCGTGATGTTCCCGGACGCGTGATTGTTATTGCATAAAACCGCGCCATGTCTGCATATGGCGCTGTTTCTCCTACCTCTTGATACGTTATATCTATACGGTTAAGCCCTTAGTATCTATTGATGATTACCAGACAACAGATAATAAAAAAGAAAAGAACTATTGCAGCCCAAAACCTACATTTGGGCTGTTGCGAATGTTCAATAAGTTTAGTCTTATTTAATGTAAATATTGCTGATCATTTGAAATGACGCATTATTCATGAGAAATGTGTATCGTAAATCAACTGAAATTAACGCAACCATTTGTTATTTAAGGTTTAATTATCTGTGTGTGATATTTTATTGAATGTTTTAAATATTGTTTTTATTGGCATTGCTATAATATTGGTTATCATTTGCTGAATGGATTCAGTCTTAATGAGTGGGTTTTTAAGGGACAGGCATAGAGTAATGATACGTATGCATAACCAACATCTTTACTCATTATGTCATTGAATGTTGACGCTATGTGTTTATGAGGGAGAGGTATTTTCAGTTGATCTGGATTGTTAAATTCATATAATGCGCCTTTGCTCATGAATGGATGCCAGTATGTAGTGGGAAATTATAAATATTGAAATAGTCCAACTACTTCTTTATTACCAAAAATGAGTATCTGAATTTTAATATTGCATTCTTGCGTGATTATCTCCTGAGTTTGACTTGTGATTACCTTTTTAAGGTATTTAGCGTAACTGTTTTTGAGCGAGCATCAGAGGTAAAGATAATCTTCTTGATAGTGATGTGGGATGTTATACGTATGGCATCGCTGATGTTTATGGTTACCCCTTATGTGTGCTCAGGAATCGACAGGTAATCACTCATACTGAACAGCGATAAAAGATAAAGGTGTGTTCATGAATTCATGTGATTTTCGTGTTTTTCTGCAAGAGTTCGGTACAACGGTTCATTTGTCATTGCCTGGTAGCGTATCCGAGAAAGAACGACTGCTACTCAAGCTGCTGATGCAGGGAATGTCTGTAACAGAAATATCACAGTACAGAAATCGCAGTGCAAAGACAATTTCACATCAAAAGAAACAGCTCTTTGAGAAACTGGGGATTCAGAGCGATATTACTTTCTGGCGCGATATTTTCTTTCAGTACAATCCGGAGATCATATCCGCCACGGGGAGTAATAGTCACAGATATATTAATGATAATCACTATCACCATATCGTCACGCCTGAAGCCATCAGTCTGGCGTTGGAAAACCACGAATTCAAACCGTGGATCCAACCGGTTTTCTGCGCGCAGACTGGGGTACTGACGGGCTGTGAGGTGCTTGTCCGCTGGGAACATCCACAAACGGGAATTATCCCACCGGATCAGTTTATTCCTATGGCGGAGTCATCCGGTCTTATTGTCATAATGACCCGCCAACTGATGAAACAGACTGCGGATATTCTGATGCCGGTAAAACATTTGCTGCCGGACAATTTCCATATTGGCATCAACGTCTCGGCGGGTTGTTTTTTGGCAGCGGGATTTGAAAAAGAGTGTCTGAACCTGGTTAATAAATTAGGTAACGATAAAATCAAGCTGGTTCTCGAGCTAACGGAACGTAACCCTATTCCGGTAACGCCAGAAGCCAGAGCGATATTTGACAGCCTTCATCAGCACAACATTACCTTTGCGCTGGATGACTTTGGTACGGGTTATGCGACCTATCGTTACTTGCAGGCGTTCCCGGTCGATTTTATTAAGATCGATAAGTCATTTGTGCAAATGGCGAGTGTCGACGAAATCTCCGGTCATATTGTGGACAATATTGTCGAACTAGCGCGTAAGCCTGGTCTGAGTATCGTGGCGGAAGGGGTAGAAACCCAGGAGCAGGCGGATTTAATGATCGGTAAAGGCGTTCACTTTTTGCAGGGCTATTTGTACTCTCCGCCAGTACCGGGTAATAAATTTATCTCTGAATGGGTAATGAAAGCAGGTGGTTGATGTAAACCGCTATTCACAGCGCATCGGGAGGTTGGCAGCGATTAATTCTCCCGATGCAGTAAATCCTGATAGATCCCCGTTAATATGCCATTTGGCGCAAATTGTTTTTTAATCCACTGCGTCACCTGACCCGTAGCAGAATGCTGAGTCGCCAGTAACATGCGCGAATCCTGGCGCGGATTATGGATTTGTCGGGTAACCAGCAGGGATTGCGTCATCGCCTCACGGACCATGTAATCCGGCAAAAAACCAATTCCTTCACCTAAAATCTGGCACTGACATTTGGTGTTGAAATCTGGCACCAGAATTGACTCCTGCCCGTGCAGCAACCAGCCCACTTTTTTATTAATCGTATGCGCGGTGTCCTCCACCATAATATTAGGGTAGAGACGCAGTTGGCTTTCGGCGATGGGTTCCGGCACAAAGGCTAACGGGTGATCCGGGGCGATAGCAAAAGCCCAGCGAATCGCGCCAATTTCAGTGTAATCAATACCGCCGCCGTCCAGTAGTGTATCGGGTGCGCCGATGGCGATATTGGCCTGATTATTAATAATCGCATCCCAGACGCCGTTATACACTTCGGTGGTGACGGTAATCTGGCAGGTAGGAAACTGCTTTTTCAGCACCTGTAACAAGCGTGCGGTGTGTTTGGGCGTATAAAGCAGCTGATTAATACAAATGCGCACACGCGCTTCTATGCCCTGCGAAATAGTATCGATACTGCGTTTGATGGCATAAAAATCATTCAGCAGGTCGGTAGCTTTGCGGAAAAAATAACGCCCGGATTCCGTTAACTCAATGCTGCGGGTACTGCGAGTGAACAGCACCACATCCAGCCCCGTCTCCATACGCTTAATGGTGTAGCTAATGGCGGAAGTGGTTAAACCCAACTCTTCTGCGGCTTTACTGAAGCTGCCAAAACGCGCAGCGGTAGTAAATGCCAACAGATTCTCTTCGGTAAAAATTGAGTTCATTAAACCATTCTCGCCATTATCTACTATGAATTTCTCCAGCTATGACTGTAGAGGTATCGGTTAAAGATAGATAATCATTTTTGAATAACTTTTAATACCCGTCGCGTTTAGTCGTCGCTTCGCTTAATTTTTGTCCACCATATTCTGAAATTACCCCCACGCAGTTACCCGCCAGAAAACCCAGTAACGTCACCGTCCAGTTCATCCCGCTGGCAAAAAACAGCGTCATGCCGAGAAAGCCACCGGGAATAAAGGACAGTAACCAGAAACGCCCTTGCCAGACCACTACCGCCGAGAAGGGTACGGTAGTAATTACGCTCGCCCAGAACGCGGACAGTCCACTTACAGAGGCCAGCCAACCAGCAGTCAGCGCGGCGAAAAACGCCCACACCATCCCGGAATAATTAACCGCCAGACTTCTGATAAACCCCGATTTACCGCCGCCTGCGGCATAAAAACTGCAAAAGGCGACGAAGCCAATGGTTCCTAATAATTCCCATCCTTGAGAGAGCCCGACATGTGAAGACACTAACTGCCAAAGCCCTGCACAAATACCGACGGTGACACCCGTTGCCGTGAGTCCGTTCATCTTGTTCCCCTCTGGTTAGACATGGACGAAAGCTACTCTTACATGTGCAGACTATAGAGAAATAAAACCTGATTGAGTGAAAGGGTATCGGGTCAAAGAAACAAATATTGCACTACCGCACACTGCGAAAAGATTGTTGAATATTATTCAACAAAAAGGCGAGATACGGCGAATTAAATTTAAGCGGGTTCTTTTATCAGATTATCGTTGCTATTCTCAATTCATCGAAAACAGCCACAAAAACCAGGGGAATGTGAATGAGTATAAAAAATCTACCTGCCGACTATTTATTGGCTGCACAACAGGGTGATATCGATAAAGTAAAAACCTGCCTTGCGCTGGGTGTCGATATTAATACCTGCGATCGTCAGGGGAAAACGGCAATTACGCTGGCAAGTTTATATCAGCAATATGCTTGCGTTCAGGCATTAATTGATGCCGGAGCGGATATTAATAAGCAAGATCATACCTGTTTAAATCCTTTTTTAATTAGCTGTCTGAACGATGATTTAACGCTACTACGAATTATTTTACCGGCTAAACCCGATCTTAATTGCGTAACCCGTTTTGGCGGTGTCGGCCTGACGCCTGCCTGTGAAAAAGGCCATTTAAGTATTGTAAAAGAGCTTTTGGCGCATACGGAGATTAACGTTAACCAGACCAACCATGTAGGCTGGACGCCGCTACTGGAAGCGATTGTGCTTAATGATGGTGGTATTAAACAGCAGGCGATTGTGCAGTTATTGCTGGAACACGGTGCCAGCCCGCATCTGACCGATAAATATGGCAAAACGCCACTGGAACTGGCGCGGGAACGGGGCTTTGAAGAGATTGCGCAGTTACTGATTGCCGCAGGTGCATAAACCGGGAGGCTTGCTATCAACACACCAGAAAGACGGTGTGTGTGGGCGCTAACTGCGGATGCGGATTTTCTGGCGCAGCGGGGGCAAGGACAGGTTGAACAGGTCTTTGCCAGAGCGGTAAATATCGCACTCCCGGCTCGCCAGCAGTTGCTGACGCTGCTTTGTGAAGAGTACGACAATGCGCCAAACAGTTGTCGGTTGGCACTCACTCACTTTGATGATCTGTTCCGGCATGGTGATAAGGTTCAGTTTGACGATCAAGGTATTACGGTTGGTCAACATCTTCATATAGAGATGAGTCGTTGTCGGCGTTGGCTGTCCCCAACCTTGCAAATGACCGCTGTGAATTTTCACCTTATCGCCTGGCTACAGTGGCACGACATTATTCATCAGCACCTGGGGGAAAATGAAACCCTGTTTAATTATCGCGGCGATAATCCGTTTTATCAGGCGTTAAATAAAGAATTACATATTAAACGACGGGCAGTTATTCAGGCCGTAAACGATAAACAAAATATCGCCTCAGCGGTCGCCAGTATGATGGGGTTAGGGATTGGCCTTACGCCATCAGCCGACGATTATTTAACAGGTCTGGCGCTTATTTTATTTATTCCCGGGCATCCGGCGGAAAAATACAAAGAGGAATTTTATCTCGGTCTGCAACGCGGCAAAAATAATACCACATTATTAAGTGCCATAACGCTGGAAGCCGCATTACAACAACGCTGCCGGGAAAATATTCATCGTTTTATTCACAACATTATTTATGACATCCCTGGGAACGCAACTCAGGCAATAGAAAAAATTAAACATATTGGCTCCAGTTCCGGCTGCGACATGCTGTATGGCATGGCCGATGGTTGTGCGCTGAGCCAAACCTACGGAGGGAATTATGTCAGTTAAAATAGTCATTAAACCGAATACCTATTTTGATTCTGTCTCGCTGATGTCTATCTCCACGCGTGCAAATAAACTCGACGGCGTCGAGCAGGCATTTGTGGCGATGGCGACCGAAATGAATAAAGGCGTGCTGAAGAATTTAGGACTGCTGACGCCGGAGCTGGAGCAGGCGAAAAACGGCGACCTGATGATTGTCATCAATGGTAAATCGGGTGCGGACAACGAGCAGTTGCTGGTGGAGATTGAAGAACTGTTCAACACCAAAGCGCAAAGCGGCTCGCACGAGGCGCGTTACGCCACTATTGGCAGCGCCAAAAAGCATATCCCGGAAAGTAACCTGGCGGTGATTTCGGTCAACGGTCTGTTTGCCGCTCGCGAAGCGCGTCAGGCGCTGCAAAACGATCTCAACGTGATGCTGTTTTCCGATAACGTCTCAGTTGAAGATGAACTGGCGCTCAAGCAACTGGCCCACGAAAAAGGGCTGCTGATGATGGGGCCAGACTGTGGCACGGCGATTATCAACGGCGCGGCGCTCTGTTTTGGTAACGCCGTGCGTCGCGGCAACATCGGTATTGTTGGCGCATCCGGCACCGGCAGTCAGGAGTTGAGCGTCCGCATTCATGAATTTGGCGGCGGCGTTTCGCAACTGATTGGCACCGGCGGGCGCGACCTGAGCGAGAAAATCGGCGGCCTGATGATGCTCGACGCCATCGGGATGCTGGAAAACGATCCGCAAACTGAAATCATTGCGCTTATCTCCAAACCGCCTGCGCCTGCGGTGGCCCGCAAAGTGCTGGAACGTGCGCGCGCCTGCCGCAAGCCGGTGGTCGTCTGCTTCCTCGATCGTGGCGAAACGCCAGTGGATGAGCAGGGGCTACAGTTTGCCCGCGGCACCAAAGAGGCAGCGCTAAAAGCGGTGATGCTCTCCGGCGTGAAACAGGAAAATCTCGACCTGCATACGCTTAACCAGCCGTTGATTGCGGATGTGCGTGCGCGTCTGCAACCGCAGCAGAAATACATTCGTGGCCTGTTCTGCGGCGGCACGCTGTGCGACGAAACCATGTTCGCGGTGATGGAAAAACATGGCGATGTCTACAGCAACATTCAGCCCGATCCGGAATTCCGCCTGAAAGATATCAACCGCAGCATCAAACACACCTTCCTCGACTTTGGCGATGACGACTTCACCAACGGCAAGCCGCACCCGATGATTGACCCCACCAACCGCATCAGTCGCTTGATCGAAGAGGCGCGCGATCCAGAAGTGGCGGTGATCGTGATGGATTTTGTGCTCGGATTTGGATCGCATGAAGATCCGGTCGGCTCCACCATCGAGACGATCAAAGAAGCGAAAGCGATCGCCGCTGCCGAAGGACGCGAGTTGATCATTCTCGCCTATGTGCTGGGTACCGATCTTGATACGCCATCGTTAGAACAACAAAGCCAGATGCTGCTTGATGCCGGAGTGATTCTGGCGAGCAGCAGCACCAATACCGGATTGCTGGCGCGTGAATTTATCTGCAAAGGGGAGGAAGCCTGATGAGCCAGTCACTGTTTAGCCAACCATTGAACGTTATTAACGTCGGCATCGCCATGTTTAGCGATGACCTGAAAAAGCAGCATGTAGAAGTGACTCAACTCGACTGGACGCCGCCGGGGCAGGGCAATATGCAGGTGGTGCAGGCGCTGGATAACATTGCCGATTCGCCGCTGGCGGACAAAATCGCCGCCGCTAACCAGCAGGCGCTGGAGCGTATTATCCAGTCGCATCCGGTGCTGATTGGTTTTTATCAGGCGATTAACGTGGTGCCGGGCATGACGGCGAAAACCATTCTTCACGCCGGGCCGCCGATCACCTGGGAAAAAATGTGCGGCGCGATGAAAGGCGCGGTCACCGGAGCGCTGGTGTTCGAAGGACTGGCGAAAGATCTCGACGAGGCGGCTGAACTGGCGGCTTCCGGGGAGATCACCTTCTCGCCGTGTCACGAGCACGACTGCGTGGGATCGATGGCGGGTGTTACTTCGGCCTCGATGTTTATGCACATCGTAAAAAACAAAACCTACGGCAACATCGCTTATACCAACATGAGCGAGCAGATGGCGAAGATTTTGCGTATGGGCGCAAACGACCAGAGCGTGATTGACCGCCTGAACTGGATGCGTGATGTGCAGGGACCAATACTGCGCGACGCGATGAAAATTATCGGCGAAATCGATCTGCGCTTAATGCTGGCGCAGGCGCTGCATATGGGCGATGAGTGCCATAACCGCAATAACGCCGGGACGACACTGCTGATTCAGGCGCTGACGCCGGGGATTATTCAGGCGGGTTATTCCGTCGAGCAACAGCGCGAAGTGTTTGAGTTTGTCGCCAGCAGCGACTACTTCTCCGGCCCGACGTGGATGGCGATGTGTAAAGCGGCGATGGATGCGGCGCATGGCATCGAATACAGCACCGTGGTCACCACCATGGCGCGTAACGGCGTCGAGTTCGGCCTGCGGGTCAGCGGCCTGCCGGGGCAATGGTTTACCGGCCCGGCGCAGCAGGTGATCGGCCCGATGTTTGCCGGTTATAAGCCGGAAGATTCGGGGCTGGATATCGGCGACAGCGCCATCACCGAAACCTACGGTATTGGCGGATTTGCTATGGCGACCGCGCCCGCTATCGTCGCGCTGGTGGGCGGCACGGTGGAAGAAGCTATTGATTTCTCCCGTCAGATGCGCGAAATCACCCTCGGTGAAAACCCCAACGTCACCATTCCGCTGCTCGGTTTTATGGGCGTGCCGTCGGCAATCGACATCACCCGCGTGGGTAGCAGCGGCATTCTGCCGGTGATCAACACCGCCATCGCCCATAAAGATGCGGGCGTCGGCATGATTGGCGCGGGCATTGTGCATCCACCTTTTGCCTGCTTCGAGAAAGCCATTCTTGGCTGGTGCGAACGTTACGGCGTCTGACCTACATGTTCATGCCGGATGCGGCGTGAACGCCTTATCCGGCCTACGAATGGCGCAAGAATCTGTAGGCCTGATAAGCGTAGCGCATCAGGCATTTGTCACCATTGCCGGATGCGGCGTGAACGCCTTATCCGGCCTACGAATGGCGCAAGAATCTGTAGGCCTGATAAGCGTAGCGCATCAGGCATTTGTCACCATTGCCGGATGCGGCGTGAACGCCTTATCCGGCCTACGAGTGGCGCGAGAATCTGTAGGCCTGATAAGCGTAGCGCATCAGGCATTTGTCACCATTGCCGGATGCGGCGTGAACGCCTTATCCGGCCTACGAGTGGCGCGAGAATTGTAGGCCTGATAAGCGTAGCGCATCAGGCAGTCTGGCGTTGGTCATAACCCCATCACCCTCTGTAGCGGACATAACAACATGAAAGAGCTTGTGGTCGTTGCCATTGGTGGCAACAGCATTATCAAAGATAACGCCAGCCAGTCGATTGAGCATCAGGCGGAGGCGGTGAAAGCCGTCGCCGATACGGTGCTGGAAATGCTGGCTTCCGATTACGACATTGTGCTGACCCACGGCAACGGGCCGCAGGTCGGGCTGGATTTACGCCGTGCGGAGATTGCCCACGAGCGCGAAGGGCTGCCCTTAACGCCGCTGGCGAACTGTGTGGCAGATACGCAGGGCGGCATCGGCTATCTGATCCAACAGGCGCTGAATAACCGGCTGGCGCGTCACGGCGAGAAGAAAGCCGTCACCGTGGTGACTCAGGTGGAAGTGGATAAAAACGATCCAGGTTTTGCCCATCCCACCAAGCCCATCGGCGCATTCTTTAGTGACAGCCAGCGTGACGAATTACAAAAGGCAAACCCTGACTGGTGTTTTGTTGAAGATGCCGGGCGGGGCTATCGCCGCGTGGTCGCCTCGCCGGAACCGAAACGTATTGTCGAAGCACCTGCCATTAAAGCGCTGATCCAACAAGGTTTTGTCGTAATTGGCGCGGGCGGCGGTGGAATTCCGGTAGTGCGTACTGACGCGGGAGATTACCAAAGCGTGGACGCGGTTATCGACAAAGATCTCTCTACCGCGCTGCTGGCCCGTGAAATTCACGCCGACATTCTTGTGATCACCACTGGCGTCGAAAAAGTGTGTATTCACTTTGGCAAACCGCAGCAGCAGGCGCTCGATCGGGTGGATATTGCCACCATGACCCGCTATATGCAGGAAGGGCATTTCCCGCCCGGCAGCATGTTGCCAAAAATCATCGCCAGCCTGACATTTTTAGAACAAGGCGGCAAAGAAGTGATTATCATCACGCCGGAATGCCTGCCTGCGGCGCTGCGCGGCGAAACGGGCACTCATATTATTAAAACGTAAGGACGTAAGATGAAAGAAAGCAATAGCCGCCGTGAATTTCTGAGCCAGAGCGGTAAGATGGTCACCGCCGCCGCGCTGTTTGGTACCTCTGTGCCGCTCGCCCATGCGGCGGTAGCTGGCACCCTAAACTGCGAAGCGAACAACACCATGAAAATCACTGACCCGCATTACTATCTCGATAACGTGCTGCTGGAAACCGGTTTTGACTACGAAAATGGCGTGGCGGTGCAGACCCGCACGGCGCGCCAGACCGTGGAGATTCAGGACGGCAAAATTGTCGCCCTGCGCGAGAACAAGCTGCATCCGGACGCCACGCTGCCGCACTATGACGCTGGCGGTAAGCTGATGCTGCCCACCACCCGCGACATGCATATTCATCTCGACAAAACCTTTTACGGCGGGCCGTGGCGCTCGCTCAATCGTCCGGCAGGCACCACCATCCAGGACATGATCAAACTCGAGCAGAAAATGCTGCCGGAACTGCAACCGTACACTCAGGAGCGGGCAGAAAAACTGATTGATTTATTGCAGTCGAAAGGCACCACCATTGCCCGCAGCCACTGCAATATCGAACCGGTTTCCGGCCTGAAAAATCTGCAAAATTTGCAGGCGGTGCTGGCGCGACGTCAGGCGGGCTTTGAGTGTGAAATCGTCGCCTTCCCGCAGCACGGTTTGCTGCTGTCGAAATCTGAACCTTTAATGCGTGAAGCGATGCAGGCGGGGGCGCATTACGTCGGCGGCCTGGACCCGACCAGTGTTGATGGCGCGATGGAAAAATCCCTCGACACCATGTTCCAGATTGCGCTGGACTACGACAAAGGCGTCGATATTCACCTGCACGAAACCACTCCGGCAGGCGTGGCAGCCATCAATTATATGGTTGAAACGGTAGAGAAAACGCCACAGCTGAAGGGCAAGCTGACCATCAGTCACGCCTTTGCGCTGGCAACGCTCAACGAGCAACAGGTAGATGAACTGGCGAACCGGATGGTGGTGCAACAAATTTCTATCGCCTCGACGGTGCCGATTGGCACGCTGCATATGCCGCTCAAACAGTTGCACGACAAAGGCGTAAAAGTGATGACTGGCACTGACAGCGTTATCGACCACTGGTCGCCTTATGGTCTGGGCGACATGCTGGAAAAAGCCAATCTGTACGCGCAGCTCTATATTCGTCCTAACGAACAGAACCTCTCCCGCTCGCTGTTTTTAGCCACTGGCGATGTATTGCCGCTGAATGAAAAAGGCGAGCGTGTATGGCCAAAAGCGCAGGATGACGCCAGCTTTGTGCTGGTGGACGCCTCCTGTTCCGCCGAGGCGGTGGCGCGTATCTCGCCGAGAACCGCAACGTTCCATAAAGGGCAACTGGTGTGGGGGAGTGTGGCAGGTTGATGCGCATTTGAAACGCCTGCAACGGTGAATAGTAAGAGATTTAAGCCCCAGGGAGTGGGGCAATCTGAATATGAGTGTGTCGGCAGAAATGGACATTATCTTTGAGGAATATGCCCTTATTGACGTTGTGTAGATAACTATTTGTCTACGTGAAAAGATCATCAGTTTTGCCGATTTTAGTCTTTTACAGATAGCAAATATCACACTTACAGGCGCTCGCCTTATGGGGAACGTTGCTGCTCTGTTTCATTCAGGCTCGCGGCATGTTGGGGCTGGATCGGGTGGTTTAAATATTGGCTATATTCAATGGACGCGTTTTGCCGCGATGACATATCAGGCGTTGCCAAATACACATAGCTAATCAGGAGTAAACACAATGAAGATCAAAGCTGTTGGTGCATATTCCGCTAAACAACCACTTGAACCGATGGATATCACCCGGCGTGAACCGGGACCGAATGATGTCAAAATCGAAATCGCTTACTGTGGCGTTTGCCATTCCGATCTCCACCAGGTCCGTTCCGAGTGGGCGGGGACGGTTTACCCCTGCGTGCCGGGTCATGAAATTGTGGGGCGTGTGGTAGCCGTTGGTGATCAGGTAGAAAAATATGCGCCGGGCGATCTGGTCGGTGTCGGCTGCATTGTCGACAGTTGTAAACATTGCGAAGAGTGTGAAGACGGGTTGGAAAACTACTGTGATCACATGACCGACACCTATAACTCGCCGACGCCGGACGAACCGGGCCATACTCTGGGCGGCTACTCACAACAGATCGTCGTTCATGAGCGATATGTTCTGCGTATTCGTCACCCGCAAGAGCAGCTGGCGGCGGTGGCTCCTTTGTTGTGTGCAGGGATCACCACGTATTCGCCGCTACGTCACTGGCAGGCCGGGCCGGGTAAAAAAGTGGGCGTGGTCGGCATCGGCGGTCTGGGACATATTGGGATTAAGCTGGCCCACGCGATGGGGGCACATGTGGTGGCATTTACCACTTCTGAGGCAAAACGCGAAGCGGCAAAAGCCCTGGGGGCCGATGAAGTTGTTAACTCACGCAATGCCGATGAGATGGCGGCTCATCTGAAGAGTTTCGATTTCATTTTGAATACAGTAGCTGCGCCACATAATCTCGACGATTTTACCACCTTGCTGAAGCGTGATGGCACCATGACGCTGGTTGGTGCGCCTGCGACACCGCATAAATCGCCGGAAGTTTTCAACCTGATCATGAAACGCCGTGCGATAGCCGGTTCTATGATTGGCGGCATTCCAGAAACTCAGGAGATGCTCGATTTTTGCGCCGAACATGGCATTGTGGCTGATATAGAGATGATTCGGGCCGATCAAATTAATGAAGCCTATGAGCGAATGCTGCGCGGTGATGTGAAATATCGTTTTGTTATCGATAATCGCACACTAACAGACTGAAAAAATTAATAAATACGCTGTGGTTTAACATATTAACTTCGCTCTCCACTTAACTTTTTAGTTAAGGAGAGCGAAATAATATCAAAGTAGCAGTAAAACCTATAACGTAAATTCAAATTGTTAAATTAACTCCCTCCAGTACACAATATTTCACACGTTAGTTATGAGCGATTTCTGATAGTGCCTGGTTTAATTAGAGCTTTATTATCTGCGACGTTTATTTTTATTTAAGAGAGATCGCGATGATATCATTAAAAGCTCCGCACAATAATTTGATGCCATATACGCAACAAAGCATACTTAATACGGTTAAAAACAATCAGTTACCAGAGGATATCAAAAGCTCCCTGGTTTCCTGTGTCGATATATTCAAGGTTTTGATTAAACAATATTATGATTATCCTTATGATTGTCGTGATGATTTAGTCGATGACGACAAACTCATTCATCTCATGGCTGCCGTACGAGACTGTGAGTGGTCAGACGATAACGCACTCACCATAAATGTGCAGTTTAATGATTTCCCTGGATTTTATGACTGGATGGATTACCCTGATCACCCGGTTAAGTTTGTTTTTCGTATACTTGAAAATCAAAAAGGGACAGTTTGGGTATATGACCAGGATGATGCGTTTCTTGATATTAAAGCAAACGTGCAGGCTGGACGCTTTACCGGGCTTAAGAAATTAGTGCAGTTTATCGATTCAGTGCGAACAGATTGCAAATGTATTCTTCTTGAACACCATATGCCTTTGCTGAGAATTTTCCCTAAAGGGAAAGAGTGTATGCATGTGGAAAAATGGCTTCGCGAAATGTCGTCTATTCCGGAGACAGACGCGCCCATTAAGCAGGCGCTTGCGCATGGATTATTATTACACTTAAAAAATATCTACCCTGTTTTTCCTGAATCACTGGTGATGTTATTGCTCTCTGTTCTGGACGTAAAAACATACAGAGATGATGCGCGATTAAATCAATGGATATCTAATAGAGTCCAGGAATTAGGCGACAGATATTATCCTGTAAATAAGCACGTTAAAATCCGCTACACTCTTTAGTTCAGAAAGGGTTCCACCTGCAAGTTGTTATTCCACCTGAGAGTGAATCGCAATGCAGGTAATCATTTCATCTGTATATCTGTATGCCAACTGGCATTCCATCTCTTTTTTCGCCGATATTTTGTTGTGATCGGCGACACTTCGCTTAAAAAAGCACCAGTAGTGGTTTCGCAGCCATGCGGTGTATAAAAAATGATCTCATGCAGATGTTTTGTGAATGTGTTGGTTGACATTCATATGAAAAAAATCATAATTCCATCATGTTTGTGTGGGGTCTTTTCTGTATCTTACGCATCGCACTCAAGCCTGACAGAAAATATGCTGTAAGGCTCATATCAAAAACCGCCATTAGCTCATCAGGAAGAGCAGACGACAACCAGGATTGTTGTATGGTACGGGGTTCGAGGCCTCGATGGCGGTCCAACTTTTCAAAACTCTTCTGAATCAGATCCCCTTATTATCATCCCTGCAAAGTGGAACATTGCCATTGTTTGGCTATTCAGGATGGGGCAGACCAATGAAAAAAGCCCACACAGGGGAGAGTGGGCTGAAATGGGAAGCTAAAGACTCAAGTAAACTTATCGGAAATAAGGACCACGCATTACGGGGGCTATCATCGCCGATGGCCGTGATTCGGCAAATCAGGTTGATTACGTAGAGAGTAAATTATCTGCTCACCGCTGCGTCACCCCTTCGTAAATCAGGCGTAGCGCGAATACACCAATAATTGCACCAATAACCCGACTGGCAACGCGTTGCATACGCCCATAAGCACGACGCACAGCGGGCAAAGAAAACGCCTGACTAAGAAAAACTCGCCAGATAATTGATGCGAGCACAATCCCCGCCCAGGCCATTAAACGTGCCCATGTTGGTGTTTCGGCATTTAATGTTACTGAGAAAATACTGATAAAAAATAAAACGGTTTGCGGGTTAGAGAGATCGGTAATTAATCCGCGGCGAAAAAAGACATACCAGGGGGCGCTAATCGGTTGTTGTAGTGTGCTCATTTGCGGTGTTGACTGGCGGCGCATGCTGCACCACGCAAACCATAAGAGATAAGCGCCGCCGACGATTCTGATAAGCGAAAAAATCTCCTCACACTGCGTAATTAGCGTTGCAAGACCAAACAAACCCAACCCGGAATAAAATGCATCGCCCAGCGCCACGCCCAGCCCGGTCAGCACCCCTGCGCGTCGACCGGAAGCCAGGCTGGTTTGTACTACCACAAAGAGATTGGCTCCCGGATTAAAAAAAGTAATCACGAACAGTCCTACGGTCAGGTAAACGGCATGCAAAGGATCCATAGTGATTTCATCCATAAATAAGTGAACTAACTGCATCATATTTCTACCAAAAATAATCGGGTGCGAGAGAGATCACAAAGTGTCTTATTTCCGGTTACTGGCGTTTATGCCCTGACTGAACTAATTATTAATCAACCCAATAATGTGGGTGGGTGATAGTGTGATAACAACTCTGGAGCCGTAATATGAAAATAATCTCTAAAATGTTAGTCGGTGCGTTAGCGTTAGCCGTTACCAATGTCTATGCCGCTGAATTGATGACCAAAGCGGAATTTGAAAAAGTTGAATCGCAGTATGAAAAAATAGGTGATATTTCAACCAGCAATGAAATGTCGACTGCAGATGCAAAAGAAGATTTGATCAAAAAAGCGGATGAAAAAGGGGCTGATGTGTTGGTACTGACCTCCGGTCAAACTGACAATAAGATCCACGGCACGGCAAATATTTATAAGAAGAAGTAATTCTGAATCCTATGTAAACATCTCCGATGCGTAAGTTTATCGGTGATCATCTATTGAAATTTATGCCGGATAAAGCGTTCGCGCTGCATTCGGCAGTTCAGCTTTTCAGCCGCCGCCAGAACGTCGTCCGGCTGATGCCTAAATAATTCGCCGCTGCTGTTTTATCGCCATTAAATTTCTCCAGTGCCTGTTGTGGTGTCAGTAAGCGTGGAGCGGGAGTTTTCGCCGACTCGCGCGCCAGTTCCGGCAGTAGCAGTTGCATAAACTGCGGCGTTAAATCCGGCGTCGGTTCCACACTTAAAAACAGCGCCAGTCGTTCCATCATATTGCGCAGTTCACGAATATTGCCTGGCCAGTCGTAGTGCAGCAGCACAGTTTCACTTGCCTGTAACCCCTGGCGTAATGCAGCAGAAAATGGGGCGGAGAGCGCCGCCAGAGACACTTTCAAAAAGCTTTCCGCCAGCGGAAGAATATCCGCCACCCGCTCGCGCAGTGGTGGCAATTGCAGACGCAAAATACTCAGCCGATAAAACAGATCACGGCGAAAACGTCCTTGCTGCATATCTTCTTCCAGATTGCAGTGAGTGGCGCTAATGACCCGTACATCTACCGGAACAGGCTGATGCCCGCCGACGCGGGTGACCTCTTTTTCTTCCAGCACCCGCAGCAGCCGGGTCTGCAAAGGTAGCGGCATTTCGCCAATCTCATCCAGAAACAGCGTACCGCCGTGGGCAATTTCGAACAGCCCGGCGCGACCTCCGCGTCGCGAGCCGGTAAACGCCCCTTCCTCATAGCCAAACAGTTCTGCTTCCAGCAGCGATTCGGCAATCGCCCCGCAGTTGACGGCAACAAACGGATGCGACTTTTTGCCCTGTCGCGCATCGTGGCGGGCAAAATATTCCCGATGAATCGCCTGGGCCGCCAGCTCTTTGCCCGTCCCCGTTTCCCCCTCAATCAACACCGCCGCACTGGAGCGGGCATACAGCAAAATAGTCTGCCGTACTTGTTCCATCTGTGGTGATTGACCGAGCATATCGCCCAGCACGTAACGAGTACGCAGGGCGTTGCGGGTGGCATCGTGAGTGTTATGGCGTAACGACATGCGCGTCATATCCAGCGCATCGCTGAACGCCTGGCGCACGGTGGCGGCGGAATAGATAAAAATTCCGGTCATTCCGGCTTCTTCTGCCAAATCGGTAATCAGCCCCGCGCCGACCACCGCTTCGGTGCCGTTAGCTTTTAGCTCGTTAATCTGCCCGCGTGCGTCTTCCTCGGTAATGTAGCTACGTTGGTCGAGGCGCAAATTAAAGGTTTTTTGAAACGCCACCAGCGCTGGAATGGTTTCCTGATAGGTGACAACGCCGATAGAAGAGGTGAGTTTTCCGGCTTTTGCCAGTGCCTGTAACACATCGTAGCCGCTCGGTTTAATCAAAATAACTGGCACTGACAGGCGGCTTTTCAGGTACGCGCCGTTAGAGCCAGCCGCGATGATGGCGTCACAGCGTTCGTTTGCCAGTTTCTTGCGGATGTAGGTCACTGCTTTTTCAAAGCCAAGCTGAATAGGGGTAATGTTCGCCAGGTGATCAAACTCGAGGCTGATATCGCGAAACAGCTCGAACAGGCGCGTTACAGATACCGTCCAGATAACCGGTTTGTCGTCATTAAGCCGTGGTGGATGTGCCATAGCGCACCGCAAAGTTAAGAAACCGAATATTGGGTTTAGTCTTGTTTCATAATTGTTGCAATGAAACGCGGTGAAACATTGCCTGAAACGTTAACTGAAACGCATATTTGCGGATTAGTTCATGACTTTATCTCTAACAAATTGAAATTAAACATTTAATTTTATTAAGGCAATTGTGGCACACCCCTTGCTTTGTCTTTATCAACGCAAATAACAAGTTGATAACAAAGGATGGGCTATGTCTCTACACTCTCCAGGTAAAGCGTTTCGCGCTGCACTGACTAAAGAAAATCCATTGCAGATTGTTGGCACCATCAACGCTAATCATGCGCTGTTGGCGCAGCGTGCCGGATATCAGGCAATTTATCTTTCTGGCGGTGGCGTGGCGGCAGGTTCGCTGGGGCTGCCCGATCTCGGTATTTCTACCCTTGATGATGTGCTGACCGACATTCGCCGTATCACCGACGTTTGTTCGCTGCCGCTGCTGGTGGATGCGGATATCGGTTTTGGTTCTTCGGCCTTTAACGTGGCGCGCACCGTGAAATCGATGATTAAAGCCGGTGCGGCAGGATTGCATATTGAAGATCAGGTTGGTGCGAAACGCTGCGGTCATCGTCCGAATAAAGCGATCGTCTCGAAAGAAGAGATGGTGGATCGGATCCGCGCGGCGGTGGATGCGAAAACCGATCCTGATTTTGTGATCATGGCGCGCACCGATGCTCTGGCGGTAGAGGGGCTGGATGCGGCGATCGAGCGTGCGCAGGCCTATGTTGAAGCGGGTGCCGAGATGTTGTTCCCGGAGGCGATTACCGAACTCGCCATGTACCGCCAGTTTGCCGATGCGGTGCAGGTGCCGATCCTCGCCAACATCACCGAATTTGGTGCCACGCCGCTGTTTACCACCGACGAATTACGCAGCGCCCATGTCGCAATGGCGCTGTACCCACTTTCAGCGTTCCGCGCCATGAACCGCGCCGCTGAACATGTCTACAACGTCCTGCGCCAGGAAGGCACGCAGAAAAGCGTCATCGACACCATGCAGACCCGCAACGAGCTGTACGAAAGCATCAACTACTACCAGTACGAAGAGAAGCTCGACAACCTGTTTGCCCGTAGCCAGGTGAAATAAAAAACGCCCGTTGATTGTATTCGACAGCCGATGCCTGATGCGTCGCTGACGCGACTTATCAGGCCTACGAGGTGCACTGAACTGTAGGTCGGATAAGACGGATGGCGTCGCATCCGACAACCGATGCCTGATGCGCCGCTGACGTGACTTATCAGGCCTACGGGGTGCACTGAACTGTAGGTCGGATAAGACGCATAGCGTCGCATCCGACAACCGATGCCTGATGCGCCGCTGACGCGACTTATCAGGCCTACGGGGTGCACTGAACTGTAGGTCGGATAAGACGCATAGCGTCGCATCCGACAACCGATGCCTGATGCGCCGCTGACGCGACTTATCAGGCCTACGGGGTGAACTGAACTGTAGGTCGGATAAGACGCATAGCGTCGCATCCGACAACAATCTCGACCCTACAAATGATAACAATGACGAGGACAACATGAGCGACACAACGATCCTGCAAAACAGTACCCATGTCATTAAACCGAAAAAATCTGTGGCACTTTCTGGCGTTCCGGCGGGCAATACGGCGCTCTGCACCGTGGGTAAAAGTGGCAATGACCTGCATTACCGCGGCTACGATATTCTTGATCTGGCGAAACATTGCGAATTTGAAGAAGTGGCGCATCTGCTGATCCACGGCAAACTGCCGACCCGTGACGAACTCGCCGCTTACAAAACGAAACTGAAAGCCCTGCGCGGTTTACCGGCTAACGTGCGTACCGTGCTGGAAGCCTTACCGGCGGCGTCGCACCCGATGGATGTTATGCGCACCGGTGTTTCCGCGCTCGGCTGCACGCTGCCAGAAAAAGAGGGGCATACCGTCTCTGGCGCGCGGGATATTGCCGACAAACTGCTGGCGTCGCTTAGCTCGATTCTCCTTTATTGGTATCACTACAGCCACAACGGCGAACGCATCCAACCGGAAACCGATGACGACTCCATCGGCGGTCACTTCCTGCATCTGCTGCACGGCGAAAAGCCATCGCAAAGCTGGGAAAAGGCGATGCATATCTCGCTGGTGCTGTACGCCGAACACGAGTTTAACGCCTCCACCTTTACCAGTCGGGTGATTGCGGGCACCGGCTCTGATATGTATTCCGCGATTATTGGCGCGATTGGCGCACTGCGCGGGCCAAAACACGGCGGGGCGAATGAAGTGTCGCTGGAGATCCAGCAACGCTACGAAACGCCGGACGAAGCCGAAGCAGATATCCGCAAGCGCGTGGAAAACAAAGAAGTGGTCATTGGTTTTGGTCATCCGGTTTACACCATCGCTGACCCGCGCCACCAGGTGATTAAACGTGTGGCGAAGCAGCTCTCGCAGGAAGGCGGCTCGCTGAAGATGTACAACATCGCCGATCGCCTGGAAACGGTGATGTGGGAGAGCAAAAAGATGTTCCCCAATCTCGACTGGTTCTCTGCTGTTTCCTACAACATGATGGGCGTTCCCACCGAGATGTTCACACCACTGTTTGTTATCGCCCGCGTCACCGGCTGGGCGGCGCACATTATCGAACAACGTCAGGACAACAAAATTATCCGTCCTTCCGCCAATTATGTTGGACCGGAAGACCGCCCGTTTGTCGCGCTGGATAAGCGCCAGTAAACCTCTACGAATAACAATAAGGAAACGTACCCAATGTCAGCTCAAATCAACAACATCCGCCCGGAATTTGATCGTGAAATCGTTGATATCGTCGATTACGTCATGAACTACGAAATCAGCTCTAAAGTGGCCTACGACACCGCACATTACTGCCTGCTCGACACGCTCGGCTGCGGTCTGGAAGCTCTCGAATACCCGGCCTGTAAAAAACTGCTGGGGCCAATTGTTCCCGGCACCGTCGTACCCAACGGCGTGCGCGTCCCCGGAACTCAGTTCCAGCTCGACCCCGTCCAGGCGGCATTTAACATCGGCGCGATGATCCGCTGGCTCGATTTCAACGATACCTGGCTGGCGGCGGAGTGGGGCCATCCTTCCGACAACCTCGGCGGCATTCTGGCAACGGCGGACTGGCTTTCGCGCAACGCGGTCGCCAGCGGCAAAGCGCCGTTGACCATGAAACAGGTGCTGACCGCAATGATCAAAGCCCATGAAATTCAGGGCTGCATCGCGCTGGAAAACTCCTTTAACCGCGTCGGCCTCGACCACGTTCTGTTAGTGAAAGTGGCTTCCACCGCCGTGGTCGCCGAAATGCTCGGCCTGACCCGCGAGGAAATTCTCAACGCCGTTTCGCTGGCGTGGGTGGACGGTCAGTCGCTGCGCACCTATCGCCATGCGCCGAACACCGGCACGCGTAAATCCTGGGCGGCGGGCGATGCCACTTCCCGCGCGGTACGTCTGGCACTGATGGCGAAAACGGGCGAAATGGGTTACCCGTCAGCCCTGACTGCGCCGGTGTGGGGCTTCTACGACGTCTCCTTTAAAGGTGAATCGTTCCGCTTCCAGCGCCCGTACGGTTCCTACGTTATGGAAAATGTGCTGTTCAAAATCTCCTTCCCGGCGGAGTTCCACTCCCAGACGGCAGTTGAAGCAGCGATGACGCTCTATGAACAGATGCAGGCAGCAGGCAAAACGGCGGCGGATATCGAAAAAGTGACCATTCGCACCCACGAAGCCTGTATTCGCATCATCGACAAAAAAGGGCCGCTCAATAACCCGGCAGACCGCGATCACTGCATTCAGTACATGGTGGCGATCCCGCTGCTATTCGGGCGCTTAACGGCGGCAGATTACGAGGACAACGTTGCGCAAGATAAACGCATTGACGCCCTGCGCGAGAAGATCAATTGCTTTGAAGATCCGGCATTTACCGCTGACTACCACGACCCGGAAAAACGCGCCATCGCCAATGCCATTACCCTTGAGTTCACCGACGGTACACGATTTGAAGAAGTGGTGGTGGAGTACCCCATTGGTCATGCTCGCCGCCGTCAGGATGGTATTCCGAAACTGGTCGATAAATTCAAAATCAATCTCGCGCGCCAGTTCCCGACTCGCCAACAGCAGCGCATTCTGGAGGTTTCTCTCGACAGAGCTCGCCTGGAACAGATGCCGGTCAATGAGTATCTCGACCTGTACGTCATTTAAGTAAACGGCGGTAAGGCGTAAGTTCAACAGGAGAGCATTATGTCTTTTAGCGAATTTTATCAGCGTTCGATTAACGAACCGGAGCAGTTCTGGGCCGAGCAGGCCCGGCGTATTGACTGGCAGACGCCCTTTACGCAAACGCTCGATCACAGCAATCCGCCGTTTGCCCGTTGGTTTTGTGAAGGCCGAACCAACTTGTGCCACAACGCCATCGACCGCTGGCTGGAGAAACAGCCAGAGGCGCTGGCGCTGATTGCCGTCTCTTCGGAAACAGAAGAAGAGCGCACCTTTACCTTTCGTCAGCTGCATGACGAAGTGAACGCGGTGGCCTCAATGTTGCGTTCATTGGGTGTGCAGCGCGGCGATCGGGTGCTGGTGTATATGCCGATGATTGCCGAAGCGCATATTACTCTGCTGGCCTGCGCGCGCATTGGCGCTATTCACTCGGTGGTGTTTGGTGGATTTGCCTCGCACAGCGTGGCGGCGCGAATTGATGACGCTAAACCGGTGCTGATTGTCTCGGCTGATGCCGGAGCGCGCGGTGGCAAAATCATTCCCTATAAAAAATTGCTCGACGATGCGATAAGTCAGGCGCAGCACCAGCCACGCCATGTTTTGCTGGTGGATCGCGGGCTGGCGAAAATGGCGCGCGTCAGCGGGCGGGATGTCGATTTCGCGTCGTTGCGCCATCAACACATCGGCGCGCGGGTACCGGTGGCGTGGCTGGAATCCAACGAAACCTCCTGCATTCTCTACACTTCCGGCACGACCGGCAAACCTAAAGGCGTGCAGCGTGACGTCGGCGGATATGCGGTGGCGCTGGCGACCTCGATGGACACCATTTTTGGCGGCAAAGCGGGCAGCGTGTTCTTTTGCGCATCGGATATCGGCTGGGTGGTGGGGCATTCGTATATCGTTTACGCGCCGCTGCTGGCGGGGATGGCGACTATCGTTTACGAAGGATTGCCGACCTGGCCGGACTGCGGCGTGTGGTGGAAAATCGTCGAGAAATATCAGGTTAGCCGGATGTTCTCAGCGCCGACCGCCATTCGCGTGCTGAAAAAATTCCCTACCGCTGAAATTCGCAAACACGATCTCTCGTCGCTGGAAGTGCTCTATCTGGCTGGAGAACCGCTGGACGAGCCGACCGCCAGTTGGGTGAGCAATACGCTGGATGTGCCGGTCATCGACAACTACTGGCAGACCGAATCCGGCTGGCCGATTATGGCGATTGCTCGCGGTCTGGACGACAGGCCGACGCGTCTGGGAAGCCCCGGTGTGCCGATGTATGGCTATAACGTGCAGTTGCTTAATGAAGTCACCGGCGAACCGTGTGGCGTCAACGAGAAAGGGATGCTGGTGGTGGAAGGGCCGCTGCCGCCGGGGTGTATTCAGACCATCTGGGGCGACGACGGCCGCTTTGTGAAGACTTACTGGTCGCTGTTTTCCCGCCCGGTGTACGCCACCTTTGACTGGGGCATCCGTGACGCTGACGGTTATCACTTTATTCTCGGGCGCACTGACGATGTAATTAACGTTGCCGGGCATCGGCTGGGGACGCGCGAGATTGAAGAGAGTATCTCCAGCCATCCGGGCGTTGCCGAAGTGGCGGTGGTTGGGGTGAAAGATGCGCTGAAAGGGCAGGTGGCGGTGGCGTTTGTCATTCCGAAAGAGAGCGACAGTCTGGAAGATCGTGATGTGGCGCACTCGCAAGAGAAGGCGATTATGGCGCTGGTGGACAGCCAGATTGGCAACTTTGGCCGCCCGGCGCACGTCTGGTTTGTCTCGCAATTGCCAAAAACGCGATCCGGAAAAATGCTGCGCCGCACGATCCAGGCGATTTGCGAAGGACGCGATCCTGGAGATCTGACGACCATTGATGATCCTGCGTCGTTGGATCAGATCCGCCAGGCGATGGAAGAGTAGGTTATTGTCGGATGCGTCGCGCGGTGCATCCGGCACTGTGTGCCGATGCCTGATGCGACGCTGACGCGTCTTATCATGCCTACGGACCTGAACCGTAGGTCGGATAAGGCGCTCGCGTCGCATCCGACACCATGCGCCGATGCCTGATGCGACGCTGACGCGTCTTATCATGCCTACAGGTCTGAACCGTAGGTCGGATAAGGCGCTCGCGCCGCATCCGACACCATGCTCAGATGCCTGATGCGACGCTGACGCGTCTTATCAGGCCTACCCACTGTTTTTACACCGATAATTTTTCCCCCACCTTTTTGCACTCATTCATATAAAAAATATATTTCCCCACGAAAACGATTGCTTTTTATCTTGAGATGAATAGAATGCGGCGGATTTTTTGGGTTTCAAACAGCAAAAAGGGGGAATTTCGTGTCGCAAGATAACAACTTTAGCCAGGGGCCAGTCCCGCAGTCGGCGCGGAAAGGGGTATTGGCATTGACGTTCGTCATGCTGGGATTAACCTTCTTTTCCGCCAGTATGTGGACCGGCGGCACTCTCGGAACCGGTCTTAGCTATCATGATTTCTTCCTCGCAGTTCTCATCGGTAATCTTCTCCTCGGTATTTACACTTCATTTCTTGGTTACATTGGCGCAAAAACCGGCCTGACCACTCATCTTCTTGCTCGCTTCTCTTTTGGTGTTAAAGGCTCATGGCTGCCTTCACTGCTACTGGGCGGAACTCAGGTTGGCTGGTTTGGCGTTGGCGTGGCGATGTTTGCTATTCCGGTGGGCAAGGCAACCGGGCTGGATATTAATTTGCTGATTGCCGTTTCCGGTTTACTGATGACCGTCACCGTCTTCTTTGGCATTTCGGCGCTGACAGTTCTTTCGGTGATTGCGGTTCCGGCTATTGCCTGCCTTGGCGGTTATTCCGTGTGGCTGGCCGTTAACGGCATGGGCGGCCTGGATGCATTAAAAGCGGTCGTTCCCGCACAACCGTTAGATTTCAATGTCGCGCTGGCGCTGGTTGTGGGGTCATTTATCAGTGCGGGCACGCTCACCGCTGACTTTGTCCGGTTTGGTCGCAATGCCAAACTGGCGGTGCTGGTGGCGATGGTGGCCTTTTTCCTCGGCAACTCGTTGATGTTTATTTTCGGTGCAGCGGGCGCTGCGGCACTGGGGATGGCGGATATCTCTGATGTGATGATTGCTCAGGGACTGCTGCTGCCTGCGATTGTGGTGCTCGGGCTGAATATCTGGACCACCAACGATAACGCACTCTATGCGTCGGGTTTAGGTTTCGCCAACATTACCGGTATGTCGAGCAAAACGCTTTCGGTGATCAACGGTATTATCGGTACGGTCTGCGCATTATGGCTGTATAACAATTTTGTCGGCTGGTTGACCTTCCTTTCGGCAGCTATTCCTCCGGTAGGTGGCGTGATCATCGCCGACTATCTGATGAACCGTCGCCGCTATGAGCACTTTGCGACCACGCGTATGATGAGTGTCAATTGGGTGGCGATTCTGGCGGTCGCCTTGGGGATTGCCGCAGGCCACTGGTTACCGGGAATTGTTCCGGTCAACGCGGTATTAGGTGGCGCGCTGAGCTATCTGATCCTTAACCCGATTTTGAATCGTAAAACGACAGCAGCAATGACGCATGTGGAGGCTAACAGTGTCGAATAACGCTTTACAAACAATTATTAACGCCCGGTTACCAGGCAAAGAGGGGCTGTGGCAGATTCATCTGCTGGACGGAAAAATCAGCGCCATTGATGCGCAATCCGGCGTGATGCCCATAACTGAAAACAGCCTGGATGCCGAACAAGGTTTAGTTATACCGCCGTTTGTGGAGCCGCATATTCACCTGGACACCACGCAAACCGCCGGACAACCGAACTGGAATCAGTCCGGCACGCTGTTTGAAGGCATTGAACGCTGGGCCGAGCGCAAAGCGTTATTAACCCATGACGATGTGAAACAACGCGCCTGGCAAACGCTGAAATGGCAGATTGCCAACGGCATTCAGCATGTGCGTACCCATGTCGATGTTTCGGATGCAACGCTAACTGCGCTGAAAGCAATGCTGGAAGTGAAGCAGGAAGTCGCGCCGTGGATTGATCTGCAAATTGTCGCCTTCCCTCAGGAAGGGATTTTGTCGTATCCCAACGGTGAAGCGTTGCTGGAAGAGGCGTTACGCTTAGGGGCAGATGTAGTGGGGGCGATTCCGCATTTTGAATTTACCCGTGAATACGGCGTGGAGTCGCTGCATAAAACCTTCGCCCTGGCGCAAAAATACGACCGTCTCATCGACGTTCACTGTGATGAGATCGATGACGAGCAGTCGCGCTTTGTCGAAACCGTTGCTGCCCTGGCGCACCGTGAAGGCATGGGCGCGCGAGTCACCGCCAGCCACACCACGGCAATGCACTCCTATAACGGGGCGTATACCTCACGTCTGTTCCGCTTGCTGAAAATGTCCGGTATTAACTTTGTCGCCAACCCGCTGGTCAATATTCATCTGCAAGGACGATTCGATACGTATCCAAAACGTCGCGGCATCACGCGCGTTAAAGAGATGCTGGAGTCCGGCATTAACGTCTGCTTTGGTCACGATGATGTCTTCGATCCGTGGTATCCGCTGGGAACGGCGAATATGCTGCAAGTGCTGCATATGGGGCTGCATGTTTGCCAGTTGATGGGCTACGGGCAGATTAACGATGGCCTGAATTTAATCACCCACCACAGTGCCAGAACGTTGAATTTGCAGGATTACGGCATTGCCGCCGGAAACAGCGCAAACCTGATTATCCTGCCGGCTGAAAATGGGTTTGATGCGCTGCGCCGTCAGGTTCCGGTACGTTATTCGGTACGTGGCGGCAAGGTGATTGCCAGCACACAACCGGCACAAACCACCGTATATCTGGAGCAGCCAGAAGCCATCGATTACAAACGTTGAACGACTGGGTTACAGCGAGCTTAGTTTATGCCGGATGCGGCGTGAACGCCTTATCCGGCCTACGTAGAGCACTGAACTCGTAGGCCTGATAAGCGTAGCGCATCAGGCAATTCCAGCCGCTGATCTGTGTCAGCGGCTACCGTGATTCATTCCCGCCAACAACCGCGCATTCCTCCAACGCCATGTGCAAAAATGCCTTCGCAGCGGCAGTCTGCCAGCTGTAGTTTATGCCGGATGCGGCGTGAACGTCTTATCCGGCCTACGTAGAGCACTGAACTCGTAGGCCTGATAAGCGTAGCGCATCAGGCAATTCCAGCCGCAGACCTGTGTCAGCGGCTACCGTGATTCATTTCCGCCAACAACCGCGCATTTATCCAACGCCATGTGCAAAAATGCCTTCGCGGCGGCTGTCTGCCAGCTATTTTTCCGCCGCAACAAAACCGCCGTTCTCTCCAGTAGTGGCGGGGCAAGAGAAATAGCTTTAAGCCCGTCATGTTGTGTGGCAATCGCTGCTGGTAACAATGTGGAAAGGGAAGTGCGGCGAATCAGCTCCAGAACCGCGCTAATTGAGTTCGCCTCAATGACCACCTGTGGATGTAGCCCCGCTTTCTCGCAGTAGTGGTCAATTTGCTCTCTGGTGGCAAATTCCGCGCTGAGCAGGACCAGTTTTTCATCATGCAAGCGACTCAACGCCACCTGTTCATGGACGGCCAGCGGATGATGTTGCGCCACGACTAACGCTAAACTTTCTGTCAGTAAAGGAATTGCCTCCAGCTCCGGCGAATGCACAGGCGCGAAGGCAATCCCAACGTCCAACTCGTCGCGGCAAAGCATATCCTCGATTTTCTCCTGCGACATTTCCTGTAGCTGGAGCGTGATGCTGGGATAGCGCGCATAGAAATCCGCCATTAAGGGGCCGATAAAGTAGCTCGTAAAGGTGGGGGTGACGGCGATACGCAGCGATCCTCGCGTCAGATCGGCAACATCATGAATCGCCCGTTTACCCGCCCCCAGTTCCTGTAACGCCCGGCTGGCGTACTGTCGCCAGACTTCTCCTGCATCAGTGAGACGAATCGTTCGCCCGCTACGGTCAAACAGCGGCACGCCTAAACTCTCCTCTAACTGGCGAATCTGCTGGGAAAGCGCAGGCTGGGAGACGTGCAACGCACTGGCGGCACGGGTGAAGCTGCCATGTTCAGCCACGGCAAGAAAATAATTGATATGTCGAGAGAGCATTCGCAACCTATAAGTAAATCCAATGGAACTCATCATAAATGAGACTTTTACCTTATGACAATCGGCGAGTAGTCTGCCTCTCATTCCAGAGACAGACAGAGGTTAACGGTGAAAGAGATTATTGATGGATTCCTTAAATTCCAGCGCGAGGCATTTCCGAAGCGGGAAGCCTTGTTTAAACAGCTGGCGACACAGCAAAGCCCGCGCACACTTTTTATCTCCTGCTCCGACAGCCGTCTGGTCCCTGAGCTGGTGACGCAACGTGAGCCTGGCGATCTGTTCGTTATTCGCAACGCGGGCAATATCGTCCCTTCCTACGGGCCGGAACCCGGTGGCGTTTCTGCTTCGGTGGAGTATGCCGTCGCTGCGCTTCGGGTATCTGACATTGTGATTTGTGGTCATTCCAACTGTGGCGCGATGACCGCCATTGCCAGCTGTCAGTGCATGGACCATATGCCTGCCGTCTCCCACTGGCTGCGTTATGCCGATTCAGCCCGCGTCGTTAATGAGGCGCGCCCGCATTCCGATTTACCGTCAAAAGCTGCGGCGATGGTACGTGAAAACGTCATTGCTCAGTTGGCTAATTTGCAAACTCATCCATCGGTGCGCCTGGCGCTCGAAGAGGGGCGGATCGCCCTGCACGGCTGGGTCTACGACATTGAAAGCGGCAGCATCGCAGCTTTTGACGGCGCAACCCGCCAGTTTGTGCCACTGGCCGCTAATCCTCGCGTTTGTGCCATACCGCTACGCCAACCGACCGCAGCGTAACCTTATTTTTAAACCATCAGGAGTTCCACCATGATTCAGTCACAAATTAACCGCAATATTCGTCTTGATCTTGCCGATGCCATTTTGCTCAGCAAAGCTAAAAAAGATCTCTCATTTGCCGAGATTGCCGACGGTACCGGTCTGGCAGAAGCCTTCGTAACCGCGGCTTTGCTGGGGCAGCAGGCGCTTCCTGCCGACGCCGCCCGCCTGGTAGGGGCGAAGCTGGATCTCGACGAAGACGCCATTCTACTGTTGCAGATGATTCCACTGCGTGGCTGCATTGATGACCGTATTCCAACCGACCCAACGATGTATCGTTTCTATGAAATGTTGCAGGTGTACGGCACAACCCTGAAAGCGTTGGTTCATGAGAAGTTTGGCGATGGCATTATCAGCGCGATTAACTTCAAACTCGACGTTAAGAAAGTGGCGGACCCGGAAGGTGGCGAACGTGCGGTCATCACCTTAGATGGTAAATATCTGCCGACCAAACCGTTCTGACAGCCATGCGTAACCATCAAAAGACGTTCACGATGCTGCTGGTTCTGGTGCTGATTGGTCTTAATATGCGACCACTGCTCACCTCCGTCGGGCCACTGCTACCGCAATTGCGCCAGGCAAGCGGAATGAGCTTTAGCGTGGCTGCCCTGTTGACCGCTCTGCCGGTGGTCACCATGGGCGGGCTGGCGCTGGTCGGAAGCTGGCTTCATCAGCATGTCAGCGAACGTCGCAGCGTCGCCATCAGTTTATTGCTGATTGCCGTCGGTGCATTGATGCGTGAGCTTTACCCCCAAAGTGCGCTGCTGCTTAGCAGCGCACTGCTCGGTGGGGTGGGGATCGGCATCATTCAGGCGGTGATGCCTTCGGTGATTAAACGGCGGTTTCAGCAACGCACGCCACTGGTGATGGGGCTGTGGTCCGCGGCTCTGATGGGCGGCGGTGGGCTTGGTGCCGCCCTGACACCCTGGTTAGTTCAACATAGCGAAACTTGGTATCAAACACTCGCCTGGTGGGCGCTGCCTGCCGTTGTTGCGCTCTTTGCCTGGTGGTGGCAAAGCACCCGCGAGGTCGCCTCTTCCCACAAGACAACAACCACTCCGGTTCGCGTGGTTTTCACTCCTCGCGCGTGGACGCTGGGTGTTTACTTCGGTCTGATTAACGGTGGTTACGCCAGCCTGATTGCCTGGTTACCCGCCTTCTATATTGAGATTGGTGCCAGCGCGCAGTACAGCGGTTCCTTGCTGGCATTGATGACGCTTGGGCAAGCCGCAGGAGCTTTGCTGATGCCTGCTATGGCTCGCCATCAGGATCGGCGCAAACTGTTAATGCTGGCGCTGGTGTTACAACTGGTGGGGTTCTGCGGCTTTATCTGGTTGCCGCTGCAATTGCCGGTCTTGTGGGCGATGGTGTGTGGGTTAGGTCTGGGCGGCGCGTTTCCGCTCTGTTTGCTGCTGGCGCTCGATCACTCTGCGCAACCGGCTATTGCTGGCAAGCTGGTGGCGTTTATGCAGGGGATCGGTTTTATCATCGCCGGGCTTGCCCCGTGGTTTTCTGGCGTGCTGCGTAGTATCAGCGGCAATTACCTGATGGACTGGGCATTTCATGCGTTGTGCGTCGTTGGGCTGATGATCATAACCCTGCGTTTTGCACCAGCACGTTTTCCGCAGCTGTGGGTCAAAGAGGCATGATGCGACGCTTGTTCCTGCGCTTTGTTCATGCCGGATGCGGCCAATGTAGATCACTGAACTTGTAGGCCTGATAAGCGAAGCGCATCAGGCAATTTTGCTAATTTAAACTGACGATTCAACTTTATAATCTTTGAAATAATATTGCTTATCCCGGTCGTTTATTTCGCGAATAACCCGACAAGGAACGCCAGCCGCCACGACGTTTGGTGGAATGTCTTTTGTTACGATACTACCCGCGCCAATAACAGAATTATCCCCGATGGTGACGCCTGGATTAATAACCACATGACTTCCGATCCAGACGTTATTGCCAATCGTTATCGGAAAGAGTACATCTCGCCGTTTTTTCTCAATTCATGGTGTACAGGGTGTCCCGTAACGGAAAGAGTAACGTTGGGTGCAATCAGTACGTTATCACCGATTGTTACCGTGTAGTCATCGACAATGGTTAAATTGAAATTTGCATAAAAATTGCGGCCTATATGGATGTTGGAACCGTAAGAGAAATAGACAGGTGGTTCTATCCAGGCGTTTTCCCCTACCGTGGCAAACATTTCTTTAAGCAGGCTTTCCCTTTTTTCAACTTCTGATGGATGCGAGTGATTAAACTCATACATTAACGTTTTCCCACGAAGTCTTTTTTCAGGTAAGCCTTCGCACATATCGGTAAATAGCTTGCCTGCTTTTATTCTTTCTGTCATCGACATGTTCATTGCGATCATTCCGTCCTGATATGTTGGTCGGATAAGGCACTCGCGCCGCATCCGACATTGATTGCTTAAGCGACTTCATTCACCTGACGACGCAGTAGAGAAAGCGGGCCGGGGCCGCTAAGCGTGAACACGGAAATTAAGGTGAAGCCCAGCGCCACCAGACCCAGCACCAGATAAGCGCCCTGGAAGCCGATGCTTTCATACATATTGCCCGCCAGTACAGACATAAAAATCATCGCCAGTTGCTTAAAGAAGCAGAAACAGACCAGATAAATCGTCGCTGAAAAACGCACTTCAAACTGGCTGGTAATATATTTAAAGCAGCCTACCAGCAGGAACGGTACTTCAAACATATGCAGCGTTTTCAGAATAACTACTTCCAGCGCTGAGGTGGCGAACGATGAGCCAATAATACGTACAGACATAATAGTGCCAGCCAGCAGCAGGGCGTTTTTCCCACCGATGCGATTAATGATCAGTGGCGCAAAGAACATAATCGAGGCGTTAAGTAATTCGCCCATTGTCGTTACGTAGCCAAATACCCGCGTACCCTGTTCACCGGTAGCAAAGAACGAAGTAAAGAAATTAGCAAACTGTTGGTCAAAAACATCGTAGGTGCAGGAAACGCCAATAACATACAGTGACAAAAACCACAGTTTTGGCTGTCTGAACAGTTCCAGCGCCAGCTTAAGGCTAAATGCCGAATGGTTGGCACCTACCGCATTGGCAACCGTGGCAGAAGAGGGCGCATCCGTTTCGGCGAAAAAGAGTAAAACGGCGAGGATGAGTGCACAGCCAGAACCCAGCCAGAAAACAAACTGATTATTGATGGTGAACATGATGCCGACAATCGAGGCACACAGCGCCCAGCCAACACAGCCAAACATCCGCGCGCGACCAAATTCGAAATTACTGCGACGGCTGACTTTCTCGATAAATGCCTCTACTGCTGGCGCACCGGCGTTAAAACAAAAGCCTAGATAAATACCACCAACAATCGATCCTACTAAAATGTTGTATTGTAACAGTGGCCCGAAGATAAAAATAAAGAACGGCGCAAACATCACTAACATGCCGGTAATAATCCACAGCAGGTATTTGCGCAGCCCGAGTTTGTCAGAAAGCAGACCAAACAGCGGTTGGAATAATAGCGAGAACAGAGAAATAGCGGCAAAAATAATACCCGTATCACTTTTGCTGATATGGTTGATGTCATGTAGCCAAATTGGGAAAAACGGGAAGTAGGCTCCCATGATAAAAAAGTAAAAGAAAAAGAATAAACCGAACATCCAAAAGTTTGTGTTTTTTAAATAGTACATAATGGATTTCCTTACGCGAAATACGGGCAGACATGGCCTGCCCGGTTATTATTATTTTTGACACCAGACCAACTGGTAATGGTAGCGACCGGCGCTCAGCTGGAATTCCGCCGATACTGACGGGCTCCAGGAGTCGTCGCCACCAATCCCCATATGGAAACCGTCGATATTCAGCCATGTGCCTTCTTCCGCGTGCAGCAGATGGCGATGGCTGGTTTCCATCAGTTGTTGTTGGCTGTAGCGGCTGATGTTGAACTGGAAGTCGCCGCGCCACTGGTGTGGGCCATAATTCAATTCGCGCGTCCCGCAGCGCAGACCGTTTTCGCTCGGGAAGACGTACGGGGTATACATGTCTGACAATGGCAGATCCCAGCGGTCAAAACAGGCGGCAGTAAGGCGGTCGGGATAGTTTTCTTGCGGCCCTAATCCGAGCCAGTTTACCCGCTCTGCTACCTGCGCCAGCTGGCAGGTCAGGCCAATCCGCGCCGGATGTGGCGTATTGCTCGCTACTTCAACATCAACGGTAATCGCCATTTGACCACTACCATCAATCCGGTAGGTTTTCCGGCTAATAAATAAGGTTTTTCCCTGATGCTGCCATGCGTGGACAGTGGTAATCAGCACCGCGTCGGCAAGTGTATCTGCCGTGCACTGCAACAACGCCGCTTCGGCCTGGTAATGGCCCGCCGCCTTCCAGCGTTCGACCCAGGCGTTAGGGTCAATGCGGGTCGCTTCACTTACGCCAATGTCGTTATCCAGCGGTGCACGGGTGAACTGATCGCGCAGCGGCGTCAGCAGTTGTTTTTCATCGCCAATCCACATCTGTGAAAGAAAGCCTGACTGGCGGTTAAATTGCCAACGCTTATTATCCAGCTCGATGCAAAAATCCGTTTCGCTGGTGGTCAGTTGCGGGATGGCGTGGGGCGCGGAGGGGAGTGTCACGCTGAGGTTTTCCGCCAGTCGCCACTGTTGCCAGGCGCTGATGTGTCCGGCTTCTGACCATGCGGTCGCGTTCGGTTGTACTACGCGTACTGTGAGCCAGAGTTGCCCGGTGCTCTCCAGTCGCGGTAGTTCAGGCAATTCAATTACCTGTTTACCTTGTGGAGCGACATTCATAGGTACTTCACCGCTTGCCAGCGGCTTGCCATCCAGCGCCACCATCCAGTGCAGGAGCTCGTTATCGCTATGACGGAACAGGTATTCGCTGGTCACTTCGATGGTTTGCCCGGATAAACGGAACTGGAAAAACTGCTGCTGGTGTTTTGCTTCCGTCAGCGCTGGATGCGGCGTGCGGTCGGCAAAGACCAGACCGTTCATGCAGAACTGGCGATCGTTCGGCGTATCGCCAAAATCACCGCCGTAAGCCGACCACGGATTGCCATTTTCATCATATTTAATCAGCGACTGATCCACCCAGTCCCAGACGAAGCCGCCCTGTAAACGGGGATACTGACGAAACGCCTGCCAGTATTTAGCGAAACCGCCAAGACTGTTACCCATTGCGTGGGCATATTCGCAAAGGATCAGTGGGCGCAGTTCTCCAGGCAACGAAAGCCATTTTTTGATGGACCATTTCGGCACCGCCGGGAAGGGCTGGTCTTCATCCACGCGCGCGTACATCGGGCAAATAATATCGGTGGCCGTGGTGTCGGCTCCGCCGCCTTCATACTGCACCGGGCGGGAAGGATCGACAGATTTGATCCAGCGATACAGCGCGTCGTGATTAGCACCGTGGCCTGATTCATTCCCCAGCGACCAGATGATCACACTCGGGTGATTACGATCGCGCTGCACCATTCGCGTTACGCGTTCGCTCATCGCCGGTAGCCAGCGCGGATCATCGGTCAGACGATTCATTGGCACCATGCCGTGGGTTTCAATATTGGCTTCATCCACCACATACAGGCCGTAGCGGTCGCACAGCGTGTACCACAGCGGATGGTTCGGATAATGCGAACAGCGCACGGCGTTAAAGTTGTTCTGCTTCATCAGCAGGATATCCTGCACCATCGTCTGCTCATCCATGACCTGACCATGCAGAGGATGATGCTCGTGACGGTTAACGCCTCGAATCAGCAACGGCTTGCCGTTCAGCAGCAGCAGACCATTTTCAATCCGCACCTCGCGGAAACCGACATCGCAGGCTTCTGCTTCAATCAGCGTGCCGTCGGCGGTGTGCAGTTCAACCACCGCACGATAGAGATTCGGGATTTCGGCGCTCCACAGTTTCGGGTTTTCGACGTTCAGACGTAGTGTGACGCGATCGGCATAACCACCACGCTCATCGATAATTTCACCGCCGAAAGGCGCGGTGCCGCTGGCGACCTGCGTTTCACCCTGCCATAAAGAAACTGTTACCCGTAGGTAGTCACGCAACTCGCCGCACATCTGAACTTCAGCCTCCAGTACAGCGCGGCTGAAATCATCATTAAAGCGAGTGGCAACATGGAAATCGCTGATTTGTGTAGTCGGTTTATGCAGCAACGAGACGTCACGGAAAATGCCGCTCATCCGCCACATATCCTGATCTTCCAGATAACTGCCGTCACTCCAGCGCAGCACCATCACCGCGAGGCGGTTTTCTCCGGCGCGTAAAAATGCGCTCAGGTCAAATTCAGACGGCAAACGACTGTCCTGGCCGTAACCGACCCAGCGCCCGTTGCACCACAGATGAAACGCCGAGTTAACGCCATCAAAAATAATTCGCGTCTGGCCTTCCTGTAGCCAGCTTTCATCAACATTAAATGTGAGCGAGTAACAACCCGTCGGATTCTCCGTGGGAACAAACGGCGGATTGACCGTAATGGGATAGGTCACGTTGGTGTAGATGGGCGCATCGTAACCGTGCATCTGCCAGTTTGAGGGGACGACGACAGTATCGGCCTCAGGAAGATCGCACTCCAGCCAGCTTTCCGGCACCGCTTCTGGTGCCGGAAACCAGGCAAAGCGCCATTCGCCATTCAGGCTGCGCAACTGTTGGGAAGGGCGATCGGTGCGGGCCTCTTCGCTATTACGCCAGCTGGCGAAAGGGGGATGTGCTGCAAGGCGATTAAGTTGGGTAACGCCAGGGTTTTCCCAGTCACGACGTTGTAAAACGACGGCCAGTGAATCCGTAATCATGGTCATAGCTGTTTCCTGTGTGAAATTGTTATCCGCTCACAATTTCACACAACATACGAGCCGGAAGCATAAAGTGTAAAGCCTGGGGTGCCTAATGAGTGAGCTAACTCACATTAATTGCGTTGCGCTCACTGCCCGCTTTCCAGTCGGGAAACCTGTCGTGCCAGCTGCATTAATGAATCGGCCAACGCGCGGGGAGAGGCGGTTTGCGTATTGGGCGCCAGGGTGGTTTTTCTTTTCACCAGTGAGACGGGCAACAGCTGATTGCCCTTCACCGCCTGGCCCTGAGAGAGTTGCAGCAAGCGGTCCACGCTGGTTTGCCCCAGCAGGCGAAAATCCTGTTTGATGGTGGTTAACGGCGGGATATAACATGAGCTGTCTTCGGTATCGTCGTATCCCACTACCGAGATATCCGCACCAACGCGCAGCCCGGACTCGGTAATGGCGCGCATTGCGCCCAGCGCCATCTGATCGTTGGCAACCAGCATCGCAGTGGGAACGATGCCCTCATTCAGCATTTGCATGGTTTGTTGAAAACCGGACATGGCACTCCAGTCGCCTTCCCGTTCCGCTATCGGCTGAATTTGATTGCGAGTGAGATATTTATGCCAGCCTGCCAGACGCAGACGCGCCGAGACAGAACTTAATGGGCCCGCTAACAGCGCGATTTGCTGGTGACCCAATGCGACCAGATGCTCCACGCCCAGTCGCGTACCGTCTTCATGGGAGAAAATAATACTGTTGATGGGTGTCTGGTCAGAGACATCAAGAAATAACGCCGGAACATTAGTGCAGGCAGCTTCCACAGCAATGGCATCCTGGTCATCCAGCGGATAGTTAATGATCAGCCCACTGACGCGTTGCGCGAGAAGATTGTGCACCGCCGCTTTACAGGCTTCGACGCCGCTTCGTTCTACCATCGACACCACCACGCTGGCACCCAGTTGATCGGCGCGAGATTTAATCGCCGCGACAATTTGCGACGGCGCGTGCAGGGCCAGACTGGAGGTGGCAACGCCAATCAGCAACGACTGTTTGCCCGCCAGTTGTTGTGCCACGCGGTTGGGAATGTAATTCAGCTCCGCCATCGCCGCTTCCACTTTTTCCCGCGTTTTCGCAGAAACGTGGCTGGCCTGGTTCACCACGCGGGAAACGGTCTGATAAGAGACACCGGCATACTCTGCGACATCGTATAGCGTTACTGGTTTCACATTCACCACCCTGAATTGACTCTCTTCCGGGCGCTATCATGCCATACCGCGAAAGGTTTTGCGCCATTCGATGGTGTCAACGTAAATGCACGCCGCTTCGCCTTCCGGCTACCAGAATAGCCTGCGATTCAACCCCTTCTTCGATCTGTTTTGCTACCCGTTGTAGCGCCGGAAGATGCTTTTCCGCGGCCTGTTCAATGGTCATTGCGCTCGCCATATACACCAGATTCAGACAGCCAATCACCCGTTGTTCACTGCGCAGCGGTACGGCGATAGAGGCGATCTTCTCCTCCTGATCCCAGCCGCGGTAGTTCTGTCCGTAACCCTCTTTGCGCGCGCGCGCCAGAATGGCTTGCAGCTTTAACGGTTCTCGTGCCAGTTGATAGTCATCACCGGGGCGGGAGGCTAACATCTCGATTAATTCCTTGCGTTCTTGTTCCGGGCAAAAGGCCAGCCAGGTCAGGCCCGAGGCGGTTTTCAGAAGCGGCAAACGTCGCCCGACCATTGCCCGGTGAAAAGATAAGCGGCTGAAACGGTGGGTGGTTTCGCGTACCACCATTGCATCAACATCCAGCGTGGACACATCTGTCGGCCATACCACTTCGCGCAACAGATCGCCCAGCAGTGGGGCCGCCAGTGCAGAAATCCACTGTTCGTCACGAAATCCTTCGCTTAATTGCCGCACTTTGATGGTCAGACGAAAACTGTCATCGGAGGGGCTACGGCGGACATATCCCTCTTCCTGCAGCGTCTCCAGCAGTCGCCGCACAGTGGTGCGATGCAGGCCGCTGAGTTCCGCCAGCAGCCCGACGCTGGCACCGCCATCAAGTTTATTTAACATATTTAATAACATTAGACCGCGGGTTAAGCCGCGCACGGTTTTGTATTCCGTCTGCTCATTGTTCTGCATATTAATTGACATTTCTATAGTTAAAACAACGTTGTGCACCTGGTGCACATTCGAGCATGTTTTGATTGTAGCCGAAAACACCCTTCCTATACTGAGCGCACAATAAAAAATCATTTACATGTTTTTAACAAAATAAGTTGCGCTGTACTGTGCGCGCAACGGCATTTTGTCCGAGTCGTGAGGTACTGAAATGGCAATACAACACCCTGACATCCAGCCTGCTGTTAACCATAGCGTTCAGGTGGCGATCGCTGGTGCCGGCCCGGTTGGGCTGATGATGGCGAACTATCTCGGCCAGATGGGCATTGACGTGCTGGTGGTGGAGAAACTCGATAAGTTGATCGACTACCCGCGTGCGATTGGTATTGATGACGAGGCGCTGCGCACCATGCAGTCGGTCGGCCTGGTCGATGATGTTCTGCCGCACACTACGCCGTGGCACGCGATGCGTTTTCTCACCCCGAAAGGCCGCTGTTTTGCTGATATTCAGCCAATGACCGATGAATTTGGCTGGCCGCGCCGTAACGCCTTTATTCAGCCGCAGGTCGATGCGGTGATGCTGGAAGGGGTGTCGCGTTTTCCGAATGTGCGCTGCTTGTTTTCCCGCGAGCTGGAGGCCTTCAGTCAGCAAGATGACGAAGTGACCTTGCACCTGAAAACGGCAGAAGGGCAGCGGGAAATAGTCAAAGCCCAGTGGCTGGTGGCCTGTGATGGTGGGGCAAGTTTTGTCCGTCGCACCCTGAATGTGCCGTTTGAAGGTAAAACTGCGCCAAATCAGTGGATTGTGGTAGATATCGCCAACGATCCGTTAAGTACGCCGCATATCTATTTGTGTTGCGATCCGGTGCGCCCGTATGTTTCTGCCGCGCTACCTCATGCGGTACGTCGCTTTGAATTTATGGTGATGCCAGGAGAAACCGAAGAACAGCTGCGTGAGCCGCAAAATATGCGCAAGCTGTTAAGCAAAGTGCTGCCTAATCCGGACAATGTTGAATTGATTCGCCAGCGTGTCTACACCCACAACGCGCGACTGGCGCAACGTTTCCGTATTGATCGCGTACTGCTGGCGGGCGATGCCGCGCACATCATGCCGGTGTGGCAGGGGCAGGGCTATAACAGTGGTATGCGCGACGCCTTTAACCTCGCATGGAAACTGGCGTTGGTTATCCAGGGGAAAGCCCGCGATGCGCTGCTCAATACCTATCAACAAGAACGTCGCGATCACGCCAAAGCGATGATTGACCTGTCCGTGACGGCGGGCAACGTGCTGGCTCCACCGAAACGCTGGCAGGGTACGTTACGTGACGGCGTTTCCTGGCTGCTGAATTATCTGCCGCCAGTAAAACGCTACTTCCTCGAAATGCGCTTCAAGCCGATGCCGCAATATTACGGCGGTGCGCTGGTACGTGAGGGCGAAGCGAAGCACTCTCCGGTCGGCAAGATGTTTATTCAGCCGAAAGTCACGCTGGAAAACGGCGACGTGACGCTGCTCGATAACGCGATCGGCGCGAACTTCGCGGTAATTGGCTGGGGATGCAATCCACTGTGGGGGATGAGCGACGAGCAAATCCAGCAGTGGCGCGCGTTGGGCACACGCTTTATTCAGGTGGTGCCGGAAGTGCAAATTCATACGGCACAGGATAACCACGACGGCGTGCTACGCGTGGGCGATACGCAAGGTCGTCTGCGTAGCTGGTTCGCACAACACAATGCTTCGCTGGTGGTGATGCGCCCGGATCGCTTTGTTGCCGCCACCGCCATTCCGCAAACCCTGGGCAAGACCCTGAATAAACTGGCGTCGGTGATGACGCTGACCCGCCCTGATGCCGACGTTTCTGTCGAAAAGGTAGCCTGATATGCACGCTTATCTTCATTGTCTTTCCCACTCGCCGCTGGTGGGGTATGTCGACCCGGCACAAGAGGTACTCGATGAGGTCAATGGCGTGATTGCCAGCGCCCGCGAGCGTATTGCGGCATTCTCCCCTGAACTGGTGGTGCTGTTTGCGCCAGATCACTACAACGGCTTTTTCTATGACGTGATGCCACCGTTCTGTTTAGGCGTTGGAGCGACGGCAATTGGTGATTTCGGCAGTGCGGCAGGAGAGCTGCCCGTGCCTGTGGAGCTGGCGGAGGCCTGTGCGCATGCCGTCATGAAGAGCGGGATCGATCTTGCCGTTTCTTACTGTATGCAGGTGGACCACGGGTTCGCCCAGCCGCTGGAGTTCCTGCTCGGTGGGCTGGATAAGGTGCCAGTTCTGCCTGTGTTCATCAACGGTGTCGCCACGCCGCTGCCCGGTTTCCAGCGTACCCGCATGTTGGGTGAAGCCATTGGACGTTTCACCAGCACTCTCAATAAACGCGTGCTGTTCCTGGGTTCCGGTGGGCTTTCCCATCAGCCGCCGGTGCCCGAACTGGCGAAAGCCGATGCCCATATGCGCGACCGTCTGTTGGGGAGCGGGAAAGATTTACCCGCCAGTGAGCGCGAATTGCGTCAGCAACGGGTGATTAGCGCCGCTGAGAAGTTTGTTGAGGATCAGAGAACGCTGCATCCGCTCAACCCGATTTGGGATAACCAGTTCATGACTTTGCTGGAGCAGGGACGCATACAGGAACTGGATGCCGTCAGTAACGAAGAGCTTTCCGCCATTGCCGGAAAGTCGACACATGAAATCAAAACCTGGGTCGCCGCTTTTGCCGCTATTTCTGCGTTTGGCAACTGGCGTAGCGAAGGGCGTTATTACCGCCCAATCCCGGAGTGGATTGCCGGATTTGGCTCGTTAAGCGCCAGAACAGAGAACTGAATATGCAGGAGAAGATGATGAGTTATCAGCCACAAACCGAAGCCGCCACCAGCCGTTTTCTGAATGTAGAAGAAGCGGGTAAAACGCTGCGCATCCATTTTAATGACTGCGGACAAGGCGACGAAACCGTTGTCCTGCTGCATGGTTCCGGCCCGGGTGCTACTGGCTGGGCGAACTTCAGCCGCAATATCGATCCGCTGGTAGAGGCGGGCTATCGGGTGATCCTGCTGGATTGTCCGGGTTGGGGCAAGAGCGATTCGATCGTTAATAGTGGTTCGCGATCGGATCTTAATGCACGAATCCTGAAAAGCGTGGTGGATCAACTGGATATCGCCAAAATCCACCTGCTGGGCAACTCGATGGGGGGCCATAGTTCTGTGGCGTTCACCCTTAAATGGCCGGAGCGCGTCGGCAAACTGGTGCTGATGGGCGGCGGTACGGGCGGCATGAGTTTGTTTACGCCGATGCCAACCGAAGGTATTAAGCGACTGAATCAGCTTTATCGTCAGCCGACTATCGAAAACCTGAAGCTGATGATGGATATCTTCGTTTTTGATACCAGCGATTTGACCGACGCCCTGTTTGAAGCGCGCCTGAATAATATGCTGTCGCGCCGCGATCACCTGGAAAACTTTGTTAAGAGCCTGGAAGCCAATCCGAAACAGTTCCCGGATTTTGGCCCACGTCTGGCGGAAATCAAAGCGCAAACCCTGATTGTCTGGGGGCGCAACGACCGCTTTGTGCCGATGGATGCGGGTCTGCGTCTGCTGTCCGGCATTGCCGGTTCTGAACTGCATATCTTCCGCGACTGTGGTCACTGGGCGCAGTGGGAACATGCCGACGCTTTCAATCAACTGGTGCTGAATTTCCTCGCACGCCCTTAAGGAATGGTCATGACGAAGCATACTCTTGAGCAACTGGCGGCGGATTTACGCCGCGCCGCAGAGCAGGGCGAAGCGATTGCACCGCTGCGCGATCTGATTGGTATCGATAACGCTGAAGCGGCTTACGCCATTCAGCACATAAATGTGCAACATGACGTTGCGCAGGGGCGTCGCGTGGTAGGGCGTAAAGTGGGCCTGACACATCCGAAAGTGCAACAACAACTGGGCGTTGATCAACCGGATTTTGGGACGTTATTTGCCGACATGTGTTATGGCGATAACGAAATCATTCCTTTTTCCCGTGTTCTGCAACCCCGCATTGAAGCGGAGATCGCACTGGTGTTGAACCGCGATTTGCCCGCAACCGATATCACCTTCGACGAATTGTATAACGCCATTGAATGGGTACTTCCGGCGCTGGAAGTGGTGGGGAGCCGCATTCGCGACTGGTCGATTCAGTTTGTCGATACCGTGGCAGATAACGCCTCCTGTGGGGTGTATGTCATCGGCGGTCCGGCGCAACGTCCGGCGGGGTTAGACCTGAAAAACTGCGCCATGAAGATGACGCGTAATAACGAAGAGGTTTCTAGCGGGCGCGGCAGCGAATGCCTGGGACATCCGCTTAATGCGGCCGTCTGGCTGGCACGCAAAATGGCCAGTCTGGGTGAACCGCTGCGCACCGGAGATATCATTCTTACCGGGGCATTAGGTCCGATGGTGGCGGTGAATGCGGGCGATCGTTTTGAAGCCCATATTGAAGGCATAGGTTCAGTTGCTGCGACATTTTCAAGCGCAGCCCCAAAAGGAAGTCTGTCATGAGTAAGCGTAAAGTCGCCATTATCGGTTCTGGCAACATTGGTACCGATCTGATGATTAAAATTTTGCGTCACGGTCAGCATCTGGAGATGGCGGTGATGGTTGGCATTGATCCTCAGTCCGACGGTCTGGCGCGCGCCAGACGTATGGGCGTCGCCACCACCCATGAAGGGGTGATCGGACTGATGAACATGCCTGAATTTGCTGATATCGACATTGTATTTGATGCGACCAGCGCCGGTGCTCATGTGAAAAACGATGCCGCTTTACGCGAAGCGAAACCGGATATTCGCTTAATTGACCTGACGCCTGCTGCCATCGGCCCTTACTGCGTGCCGGTGGTTAACCTCGAGGCGAACGTCGATCAACTGAACGTCAACATGGTCACCTGCGGCGGCCAGGCCACCATTCCAATGGTGGCGGCAGTTTCACGCGTGGCGCGTGTTCATTACGCCGAAATTATCGCTTCTATCGCCAGTAAATCTGCCGGACCTGGCACGCGTGCCAATATCGATGAATTTACGGAAACCACTTCCCGAGCCATTGAAGTGGTGGGCGGCGCGGCAAAAGGGAAGGCGATTATTGTGCTTAACCCAGCAGAGCCACCGTTGATGATGCGTGACACGGTGTATGTATTGAGCGACGAAGCTTCACAAGATGATATCGAAGCCTCAATCAATGAAATGGCTGAGGCGGTGCAGGCTTACGTACCGGGTTATCGCCTGAAACAGCGCGTGCAGTTTGAAGTTATCCCGCAGGATAAACCGGTCAATTTACCGGGCGTGGGGCAATTCTCCGGACTGAAAACAGCGGTCTGGCTGGAAGTCGAAGGCGCAGCGCATTATCTGCCTGCCTATGCGGGCAACCTCGACATTATGACTTCCAGTGCGCTGGCGACAGCGGAAAAAATGGCCCAGTCACTGGCGCGCAAGGCAGGAGAAGCGGCATGAACGGTAAAAAACTTTATATCTCGGACGTCACATTGCGTGACGGTATGCACGCCATTCGTCATCAGTATTCGCTGGAAAACGTTCGCCAGATTGCCAAAGCACTGGACGATGCCCGCGTGGATTCGATTGAAGTGGCCCACGGCGACGGTTTGCAAGGTTCCAGCTTTAACTATGGTTTCGGCGCACATAGCGACCTTGAATGGATTGAAGCGGCGGCGGATGTGGTGAAGCACGCCAAAATCGCGACGTTGTTGCTGCCAGGAATCGGCACTATTCACGATCTGAAAAATGCCTGGCAGGCTGGCGCGCGGGTGGTTCGTGTGGCAACGCACTGTACCGAAGCTGATGTTTCCGCCCAGCATATTCAGTATGCCCGCGAGCTCGGAATGGACACCGTTGGTTTTCTGATGATGAGCCATATGACCACGCCGGAGAATCTCGCCAAGCAGGCAAAGCTGATGGAAGGCTACGGTGCGACCTGTATTTATGTGGTGGATTCTGGCGGTGCGATGAACATGAGCGATATCCGTGACCGTTTCCGCGCCCTGAAAGCAGAGCTGAAACCAGAAACGCAAACTGGCATGCACGCTCACCATAACCTGAGTCTTGGCGTGGCGAACTCTATCGCGGCGGTGGAAGAGGGCTGCGACCGAATCGACGCCAGCCTCGCGGGAATGGGCGCGGGCGCAGGTAACGCACCGCTGGAAGTGTTTATTGCCGCCGCGGATAAACTGGGCTGGCAGCATGGGACCGATCTCTATGCGTTAATGGATGCCGCCGACGACCTGGTGCGTCCGTTGCAGGATCGACCGGTACGAGTCGATCGCGAAACGCTGGCGCTGGGATACGCTGGTGTTTACTCGAGCTTCCTGCGTCACTGTGAAACGGCGGCGGCGCGTTATGGCTTAAGTGCGGTGGATATTCTCGTTGAGCTGGGCAAACGCCGGATGGTTGGCGGCCAGGAGGATATGATCGTTGACGTGGCGCTGGATCTGCGCAACAACAAATAATGATGACTGCCGAGAACGTGCATTTTGTATGCCCATCCCAGCACGACTGCCGGATGCGGCGTGAACGCCTTATCCGGCCTACGGATGGCGTGAGAATTTGTAGGTCTGATAAGACGCGTTAGCGTCGCATCAGGCATCTGCGCACGACTGCCGGATGCGGCGTGAACGCCTTATCCGGCCTACGGATGGCGCGGGAATTTGTAGGCCTGATAAGACGCGTTAGCGTCGCATCAGGCATCTGCGCACGACTGCCGGATGCGGCGTGAACGCCTTATCCGGCCTACGGATGGCGCGGGAATTTGTAGGCCTGATAAGACGCGTTAGCGTCGCATCAGGCATCTGCGCACGACTGCCGGATGCGGCGTGAACGCCTTATCCGGCCTACGGATGGCGCGGGAATTTGTAGGCCTGATAAGACGCGTTAGCGTCGCATCAGGCATCTGCACACGACTGCCGGATGCGATAAACGTCTTGTCCGGCCTACATTTCGCCCGTAGGCAGTCATTAAATAGTTCTGATTACGCGGCTGGCAATGTATCAGTCGCGATTCACCTGCACTCGCAACGAGGTTCATCTTATGTCGACTCGTACCCCTTCATCATCTTCATCCCGCCTGATGCTGACCATCGGGCTTTGTTTTTTGGTCGCTCTGATGGAAGGGCTGGATCTTCAGGCGGCTGGCATTGCGGCGGGTGGCATCGCCCAGGCTTTCGCACTCGATAAAATGCAAATGGGCTGGATATTTAGCGCCGGAATACTCGGTTTGCTACCCGGCGCGTTGGTTGGCGGAATGCTGGCGGACCGTTATGGTCGCAAGCGCATTTTGATTGGCTCAGTTGCGCTGTTTGGTTTGTTCTCACTGGCAACGGCGATTGCCTGGGATTTCCCCTCACTGGTCTTTGCGCGGCTGATGACCGGTGTCGGGCTGGGGGCGGCGTTGCCGAATCTTATCGCCCTGACGTCTGAAGCCGCGGGTCCACGTTTTCGTGGGACGGCAGTGAGCCTGATGTATTGCGGTGTTCCCATTGGCGCGGCGCTGGCGGCGACACTGGGTTTCGCGGGGGCAAACTTAGCATGGCAAACGGTGTTTTGGGTAGGTGGTGTGGTGCCGTTGATTCTGGTGCCGCTATTAATGCGCTGGCTGCCGGAGTCGGCGGTTTTCGCTGGCGAAAAACAGTCTGCGCCACCACTGCGTGCCTTATTTGCGCCAGAAACGGCAACCGCGACGCTGCTGCTGTGGTTGTGTTATTTCTTCACTCTGCTGGTGGTCTACATGTTGATCAACTGGCTACCGCTACTTTTGGTGGAGCAAGGATTCCAGCCATCGCAGGCGGCAGGGGTGATGTTTGCCCTGCAAATGGGGGCGGCAAGCGGGACGTTAATGTTGGGCGCATTGATGGATAAGCTGCGTCCAGTAACCATGTCGCTACTGATTTATAGCGGCATGTTAGCTTCGCTGCTGGCGCTTGGAACGGTGTCGTCATTTTACGGTATGTTGCTGGCGGGATTTGTCGCGGGGTTGTTTGCGACAGGTGGGCAAAGCGTTTTGTATGCCCTGGCACCGTTGTTTTACAGTTCGCAGATCCGCGCAACAGGTGTGGGAACAGCCGTGGCGGTAGGGCGTCTGGGGGCTATGAGCGGTCCGTTACTGGCCGGGAAAATGCTGGCATTAGGCACTGGCACGGTCGGCGTAATGGCCGCTTCTGCACCGGGTATTCTTGTTGCTGGGTTGGCGGTGTTTATTTTGATGAGCCGGAGATCACGAATACAGCCGTGCGCCGATGCCTGACGTGCCTTATTAGGCAGGGGCGAAAGGGACTTCACCCCAATACACCTACGGCGTTTACAGGTATACTCGCTAAAAATTATTCAGCGGGTTTGGAAACAAAGATGGCAAAACTTACCTTACAAGAGCAGTTGCTCAAAGCAGGATTAGTCACCAGCAAAAAAGCGGCGAAGGTGGAGAGAACGGCGAAAAAATCGCGCGTTCAGGCGCGTGAAGCTCGGGCGGCGGTAGAAGAAAATAAAAAGGCACAGCTTGAGCGTGATAAACAGCTTAGCGAACAGCAAAAACAAGCGGCGTTGGCGAAAGAATATAAAGCTCAGGTGAAGCAGCTTATTGAAATGAACCGAATCACCATTGCCAATGGCGATATTGGTTTTAACTTCACTGACGGCAATCTGATTAAGAAGATTTTTGTCGATAAGCTCACACAGGCGCAGTTGATTAATGGTCGTCTGGCGATTGCCCGCTTGTTGGTCGATAACAATAGCGAAGGTGAATACGCCATTATTCCCGCCAGCGTTGCCGATAAAATTGCTCAGCGCGATGCCAGCAGTATAGTGTTGCACAGCGCGCTCAGCGCCGAAGAGCAGGATGAAGACGACCCGTATGCCGACTTCAAAGTGCCTGATGATTTGATGTGGTAAACATAGATAAGTCGTGCGCAGATGCCTGATGCGACGCTATGCGCGTCTTATCAGGCCTACGGTTTATGGGCGAAGTGTAGACCGGATAAGGCGTTCACGCCGCATCCGGCAGTCGTGCTATTATCAACGCATATTCAGTTTATTGGCGTGGTAGGCAATATGCTCGCCAATAAAACTGGAGACAAAATAATAGCTGTGATCATAACCCTCGTGATAACGGATTAACGTCTTGATATTCATCTCCTGGCAGATCTTTTCAAGATTTGGAGTCCGCAGCTGTTCTGCGTAAAAATCATCACTCAACCCCTGATCAACCATGATTTCCGCAACGCGTTGACCTTGTGAAATAAGACTCACCGGGTCGTAATCCAACCAGGCATCTTTATTTTCAGCAAGATATGCAGCAAAGGCTTGCTGTCCCCACGGCACTTGCGATGGGGAGACAATGGGCGAAAACGCCGAGACGCTGACATATTCATCTGGGTTACGTAACGCCAGCACCAGCGCGCCCAGCCCGCCCATAGAATGACCAGAGATAGACTTTTTGGCCGTTGCCGGAAAATGATGCATCACTAAATCCGGCAGCTCGTTGCGGATATAGTCATACATTTTGTAATGTTCATTCCACGGCGCTTGCGTCGCGTTCAGGTAAAACCCGGCACCTTGCCCGAGATCGTAACGGTCAGCATCTGCGACATGACTGCCTCGCGGACTGGTGTCCGGCGCAACAACAATAATGTTGTGCTCAGCCGCGTAACGCTGCATCCCCGATTTAGTAATGAAATTCTGCTCGTTGCAGGTCAGGCCTGAAAGCCAGTACAGCACCGGCAATTTTTCATTCGCGGCTTTTGGTGGGAGATAGACGCCGACATTCATTTCACATTTCAGTGATTGGGAATAATGCCGATACACATTTTGCCAGCCGCCAAAGCTGGCATGTTTTTCAATGAGTTCCATCAGTCATTATCTCACGGTTAATCCCCCGGACGGCTGCCCAGGGAGAGTATTAAGAACCCCGTCTGAAGTGGACGGGGTATACCTGCGGGAAATCAGTAACGAATTACGGTTCGAATGGATTTGCCTTCATGCATCAGGTCGAAGGCGTCATTAATTTCATCAAGGCTCATGGTATGCGTGACAAACGGTTCCAGATCGATATCACCTTTCATCGCATCTTCAACCATACCCGGTAACTGGGAACGACCTTTCACGCCGCCAAACGCGGAACCTTTCCATACGCGACCAGTGACCAACTGGAATGGACGGGTGGAGATTTCCTGACCAGAACCTGCCACCCCGATGATCACCGACTGACCCCAGCCGCGGTGTGCACTTTCCAGCGCCGCACGCATCACGTTGACGTTACCGATGCATTCAAAGGTATGGTCGATACCCCATTTGTTGATATCCAGCAGGACATCTTTAATCGGTTTGTCGTAGTCATTCGGGTTAATGCAGTCGGTAGCACCGAAGCGACGAGCCAGATCGAATTTCTTCGGGTTGGTATCGATAGCGATAATCCGTCCCGCTTTCGCCTGACGCGCGCCCTGAACCACTGCCAGACCAATCGCGCCAAGACCAAACACGGCAACAGAATCACCTGGCTGGACTTTAGCTGTGTTGTGCACCGCGCCAATACCGGTGGTCACGCCACAGCCCAGCAGGCAGACGTGTTCATGGTTTGCTTCTGGATTAATTTTGGCCAGAGACACTTCCGCGACCACGGTGTATTCACTGAATGTTGAGCATCCCATGTAGTGATAAAGCGGCTGCCCGTTGTAAGAAAAACGGGTGGTGCCGTCTGGCATCAAGCCTTTACCCTGGGTTTCGCGAACCGCAACACAGAGGTTAGTTTTGCCAGAACGACAGAACTCACACTCGCCGCACTCCGCGGTGTAAAGCGGGATCACATGGTCGCCAGGTTTGACGCTGGTTACGCCTTCACCGACTTCAACCACAACGCCGGCCCCTTCGTGACCGAGAACCACCGGGAATACACCTTCCGGGTCATCCCCGGAGAGGGTAAATGCGTCGGTATGGCAAACGCCGGTATGGGTGACTTTAATCAGCACTTCACCTTTTTTCGGTGGTGCAACGTCAATTTCAACGATTTCCAGCGGTTTACCGGGAGCAAATGCAACGGCAGCACGTGATTTCATCTCTCGCTCTTCCTCAATATGGTAATAGATTCAGCTATTTAAGATAGGCTCGAACCAGTTCAATAGTGTCGTCAACGGATTGGCTGACTTCGCGGCTGTAGCAGTCATTTCGGTCAAACGTTTCCCGGATATGGCTTTCAAGCACTTCTGCCATCAGCCCATTAGCCGCGCCCCGAACGGCAGCGATCTGTTGGAGTATGGCACGGCATTCGGCATCACCCTCCAGCGACCGTTCCAGAGCATCAATCTGCCCTCGAATACGACGAACTCGAGTAAGGACCTTTTTCTTCTCTTCCGGAGTACTGGGCATTTCGCACCTCATTATCTGCACGCAATATACTATAGGGGGGTATGCTATATGTCAATGCATACCCCCCTATAGTATATAATACTGGAGAATAAAATTTATCCGGTGAATGTGGTCGGAAAACAAAGAGGAAAGGGGGGGGCTAATCGGCAGGGAAGGCCGCCCCGGATAGCGGGCGGCAGAAGGAATCAGAATTTCCAGGTCAGATGGGCTGCAAGTTGCAGACCGTTATAATCATCGGTTGGGGTGTCGTACCACACTTTACCTGCCGTCAGCCCGAGATTAAGTTGCTCAGTCAGCGGTTGAATACGTTGCAGACTGACGCTCTTCATGCTGCCGTAGCGTGTTTCTGGCGTCCAGTCATAGGTGTAAGCACCTGTTCCGCGGCTTAGCCATAGTTGCGTATAACCAGTGCCGCGCGGGTCATTCAGACGCACGGAAATCATATTGCTATAACTACCACCTGCATCGCTGGAGTCATAATGGGTATAGCGGTAGCTGGTGATCACCGGGCCAGTATAGAGTGATACGCCGCCTTGCCAGGCATCGACTTCGACATCATCGTAATATTTAGTGTAGCGATAACCGGTCGTGAAAAGCGTTTTTGGCAACAGGGCCAGGTTAATATCCTGACGAAAATCCTGGCGGGCAAAGACCGGCGTATTATCCGCAAAGGCAATACCCGTTCGGGTTGTCAGCCAGTTATTCCATTTATACCAGACCGCACCCTGACCGCGAGTGGCATTGAAATGTTCAGTTTCATAATCACGACGCCCCTGGGAAAGATTAAAAAGCAGCGTTGCGTTTTCAACTTTCGCCACCAGTTCAGCATACGCTAAATTACGGTTGCCATGATCGCCAGAATAATCGGTAAAATCGTAGCCCGCGGTAATGGAAGTTAACCCGGCATAAGCGGGCAATGCGCTTAAAATGGCCGCTGCTAATAACGTCCGTTTTATCATTTTAATCTCCTGTACGGATAAGTTCTTGTCGGAGTGAATAAGTTCCGGTAGGTAAATTACGTTCTACAATCACGCGCGGGCCAAGTTGCGTGTTCGGGGAAATAATTCGCCCAGGCAAAATAATAACTTGTACGCCAAGGCGTGAACGCTGCCCGATATAACAACCTAATTTATCGCATCCGGTAGCGATAATTCCCTCTGGAGTTCGAACAGACACGGGCTGTTCATCCAGACGATGATTACTGGTACGTACTTGTGCGCCCAAATATGCCTGGTTTGCAACTACCGAGTCGGCAATAAAGCATTGCGGACCAATCGTTGCTTCCGCTTCAATAACCGCATTTTTAATTTCGGTGGCAAAACCAATTTTTACACCATTGCTGATTATTGTGCCAGGACGAATAAACGCATAATTACCTATCAGGCAGTTTGCGCCAATCACTACCGGACCCTGAATAACGGCACCATGACAAATACGGGTATTCGCGCCGATAACAACTTCACCTGCAGTTTCATCAATAATTACCTGGTCTGCAATCTGAATATTTTTCTCTTTAACATTAAGCTTCAGATAGTTTTTCAGTTCCTGTGACAGAAGGTTGGGAATAAGCGGTTGACGCTTCCACCAGTGCGGAATAGCGGGTGGGTTTGTCGCGCTGAGGTTCGCGTCCAGTAAAAAAGGCAATAAGTCCATAAATAATCCAGATGGCATAAGCTAATAATACATACACAACGGAAAGCGGCGCTAAAGGCACCAACAACCAGCAACGATGAAACCAGGCGCTAAAAGCACCAATAACACAAACTACGCCGACCCAGATAAGCGGAAACATTGCCAACACCACACCATGCGGCCCGGTGGTGATGAATTCATTAAACCAGGTAGTGAGATAAATCCCAACGCCATAAAGCACAACCAACAGCATAGGAAATATACTGAAGATACCGAAACGGCTAAATAAAAGCCTTTTATGCAGGCGCATACAGACCGCGTAGCCCACAATCCAACGCCGCCAACGACGCCACTCCTCACGCGGGCTGTTGCATTCCTGTGGATATACGATGCAGCGATTCGCCTGCCGAATACGGTAGCCGTTTGCCACCAATGTCCAGGTGAGATCAAGGTCTTCGACTTTAGTACGATCCGAGAAACCGAACTTACGCAATACATCAGTACGGAACATCCCGCAGGCACCGCTGATAATAAACGGTGCGCCGCCCAGGAGCTGCTGTAGCGTGCGCTTCATAACAATCATCGGCAACTTTACGGTCGCGCGGATGTGCGGTAACAGCCCCGCGCCTTTCAACGCAGTAGAGGGAATGCCGCCTACGGCATCAGCACCGCGCTCAATTTCTGCCAGCATATAGCCCATTCCGTCTTGATCGGGCGGAACATAGGTGTCGGCATCACTTAAAAAAACCTGGTCGCAGGTGGCGTAATTGAGGCCATTCATCAGCGCACCACCTTTACCGGTATTTTTTTGCGTGACGGCAACAAAGCGGTCGCCCCATTTGCGTTTGACTTCCGCCATGACCGCTTCGGTATTGTCCGTGGAGCCGTCGTTAACGCAAATTACCCGGCAAAAATAAGGGTTACGCAGTAGATTATCCAGTGACTGCGCCAGACACGGGCCTTCGTTATACGCAGGTATAATGGCGTCAATACAGCCTTTGTTTTGACTGGGTTTACGTCTTAGCGTACTTAAAAACCATAGCAACATTGCTATGGACATACAGATAAATATCCAGGTTTTCATGCAATTTGCTCAAAGAATCATTTTATGAATTACAAAGCCTTCACCCAGATCGCTATTGACCTGTTGCCCGCGAAATTGTGCAACTGCACGCAGGCGATCATGACGCATATAATCACGTCGTTCCTGGCTTTTATGTTTTTTTAATGCAGCAAGTTTGACTGTGAAATATTCTTCTTTAACGGATTCAAAAACCTGAGGCATAAATGAAAGCCAGGTACTTGGGGTTTCGTAGCCGAGAATTTGCGGAATAGTTCGGCAGGCAACCATTGAAGCTTGATAAACAGCAAGATGATCCTGATGGCGGTCGGCATCATGCATGGTATATACCCGCATGATTTCAACATCAGAAGGAATTTGATTTTTAATGATGTCTTCCAGGGCGGAAATCATATCATTGAGCTGTAAATGAGCGCGGGTGTCAGCAAAATTAAGATGAATAGTTTGGTGGCACCCTAATATCTTTAGGGCGTTGCGCGATTCTTCATGGCGATCGATTATTCCATCTGTGCCAGAGTTGCCGGTAGTCATCACCACGGCTGCGATATAAATTCCTTTTTGCGCAAGACGAGCAAGCGATGCGCCACAGCCTAATTCTATATCGTCAGGATGTGCGCCAATAGCAAGGATACCCTTTCTTTTATTTGCCGAAGAAAGGAGGGCTGAATCTAAAACCTTATCCACTTAATGACACTCCATTTTATTTATTATACTACAAGCACAACGATGCACTCAGAGACGTAATCTCTGGCGCAGCCAGATGTTAATTTATAAATGTTAAATGTTGCTAATAACTGAAAAGCAAGGGCTTTCAGACCCGCGGGTTCGACTGGGTAATGTTTCTATGCAATTCATATGTTAAGTGTTTGTATGTTTGGTATGTATAGTTATTTTGTTTTATACATTGTATTTAGATGTGATTTAGTTTGTCAATTAATTGCATTTAAAAAATATGTTCTGTGAACAAGCATTGTTTATATACATTATGTGAATGTAATATGCGAGTGATTGAGAATGATACAGTGATATATACAATGCGAATATAATAGTTTTATTATATGTATTGATATTGATAGAAATAATGAAGTAATAAATCTCGTAATGTGGTTGTTTATGCATCACTAAAATGAAGTGTAGTAATTTTCCCAATTGTTAGAACGGAGTAATTGCATATTTAATCTTTCCTTTGCCGTTTTTTTGCTAAGAATAAAATCATCTGTGCGATAACGACTAATTCTTTTAATGAATGTTTTTATTCCTGAATACTGCTCCCATAACAAGACAGGGGAGCAGACAATCATGGCACTTTCATCGCGTAACACACTTCTAGCCGCACTGGCATTCATCGCTTTTCAGGCACAGGCGGTGAACGTCACCGTGGCCTATCAAACCTCAGCCGAACCGGCGAAAGTGGCTCAGGCCGACAACACCTTTGCTAAAGAGAGCGGGGCGAGCGTGGACTGGCGTAAGTTTGACAGCGGAGCCAGCATCGTGCGGGCGCTGGCTTCAGGCGACGTGCAAATCGGCAACCTCGGTTCCAGCCCGTTAGCGGTTGCAGCCAGCCAATAGGTGCCGATTGAAGTCTTCTTGCTGGCGTCAAAACTGGGTAACTCCGAAGCGCTGGTGGTAAAGAAAACTATCAGCAAACCGGAAGATCTGATTGGCAAACGCATCGCCGTGCCGTTTATCTCCACCACCCACTACAGCCTGCTGGCGGCGCTGAAACACTGGGGAATTAAACCAGGGCAAGTGGAGATTGTGAACCTGCAGCCGCCCGCGATTATCGCCGCATGGCAGCGGGGAGATATTGATGGTGCTTATGTCTGGGCACCGGCGGTTAACGCCCTGGAAAAAGACGGCAAGGTGCTGACCGATTCGGAACAGGTCGGGCAGTGGGGCGCGCCGACACTGGACGTCTGGGTGGTGCGCAAAGATTTTGCCGAGAAACATCCTGAGGTCGTGAAAGCGTTCGCCAAAAGCGCCATCGATGCTCAGCAACCGTACATTGCTAACCCAGACGCGTGGCTGAAACAGCCGGAAAACATCAGCAAACTGGCGCGGTTAAGCGGCGTGCCTGAAGGTGACGTTCCGGGGCTGGTGAAGGGGAATACCTATCTGACGCCGCAGCAACAAACGGCAGAACTGACCGGACCGGTGAACAAAGCGATCATCGACACCGCGCAGTTTTTGAAAGAGCAGGGCAAGGTCCCGGCTGTAGCGAATGATTACAGCCAGTACGTTACCTCGCGCTTCGTGCAATAAAAGGAGGCGCAGATGCTGCAAATCTCTCATCTTTACGCCAATTATGGTGGCAAACCGGCACTGGAAGATATCAACCTGACGCTGGAAAGCGGTGAGCTACTGGTGGTGCTGGGGCCGTCCGGCTGCGGTAAAACCACCCTGCTGAATCTGATTGCCGGTTTTGTGCCTTATCAGCACGGCAGCATTCAACTGGCGGGTAAGCGTATTGAGGGGCCGGGAGCAGAGCGCGGCGTGGTTTTTCAGAATGAAGGGCTGCTACCGTGGCGCAATGTCCAGAACAACGTGGCGTTCGGCCTGCAACTGGCAGGTATAGAGAAAATGCAGCGACTGGAAATCGCGCACCAGATGCTGAAAAAAGTGGGGCTGGAAGGAGCAGAAAAACGCTACATCTGGCAGCTCTCCGGCGGTCAACGTCAGCGGGTGGGCATTGCTCGCGCGCTGGCGGCAAATCCCCAGCTGTTATTACTCGACGAACCGTTTGGTGCGCTGGATGCCTTCACCCGCGACCAGATGCAAACCCTGCTGCTGAAACTCTGGCAGGAGACGGGCAAGCAGGTGCTGTTGATTACCCACGATATAGAAGAAGCGGTGTTTATGGCGACTGAACTGGTTCTGCTTTCACCCGGCCCTGGCCGCGTGCTGGAGCGGCTGCCGCTCAACTTTGCTCGCCGCTTTGTTGCGGGAGAGTCGAGCCGCAGCATCAAGTCCGATCCACAATTCATCGCCATGCGCGAATATGTTTTAAGCCGCGTATTTGAGCAGCGGGAGGCGTTCTCATGAGTGTGCTCATTAATGAAAAACTGCATTCGCATCGGCTGAAATGGCGCTGGCCGCTCTCGCGTCAGGTGACCTTAAGCATTGGCACGTTAGCGGTTTTGCTCACTGTATGGTGGGCAGTCGCAGCGCTGCAACTGATTAGCCCGCTGTTTTTGCCGCCACCGCAACAGGTACTGGCAAAACTGCTCACCATTGCCGGGCCGCAGGGATTTATGGACGCCACGCTGTGGCAGCATCTGGCCGCCAGCCTGACGCGCATTGTGCTGGCGCTACTCGCGGCGGTGGTAATCGGTATTCCGGTCGGGATCGCCATGGGGCTAAGCCCGACGGTGCGCGGCATTCTGGATCCGATAATCGAGCTTTATCGTCCGGTGCCACCGCTGGCTTATTTGCCGCTGATGGTGATTTGGTTTGGTATTGGCGAAACCTCGAAGATCTTACTGATCTATTTAGCGATTTTTGCGCCGGTGGCAATGTCGGCGCTGGCGGGGGTGAAAAGCGCGCAGCAGGTTCGCATTCGTGCCGCCCGGTCGCTGGGTGCCAGCCGTGCGCAGGTGCTGTGGTTTGTCATTTTGCCCGGCGCGCTGCCGGAAATCCTCACCGGATTACGCATTGGTCTGGGTGTGGGCTGGTCTACGTTGGTGGCGGCGGAGCTGATTGCCGCAACGCGCGGTTTAGGATTTATGGTTCAGTCAGCGGGTGAATTTCTCGCGACTGACGTGGTGCTGGCGGGGATCGCGGTGATTGCGATTATCGCCTTTCTTTTAGAACTGGGTCTGCGCGCATTACAGCGCCGCCTGACGCCCTGGCATGGAGAAGTACAATGAGTGAACGTTTGAGCATTACCCCGCTGGGGCCGTATATCGGCGCACAAATTTCGGGTGCCGACCTGACGCGCCCGTTAAGCGATAATCAGTTTGAACAGCTTTACCATGCGGTGCTGCGCCATCAGGTGGTATTTCTGCGCGATCAAGCTATTACGCCGCAGCAGCAACGCGCGCTGGCCCAGCGTTTTGGCGAACTGCATATTCACCCTGTTTACCCTCATGCCGAAGGGGTTGACGAGATCATCGTGCTGGATACCCATAACGATAATCCGCCGGATAACGACAACTGGCATACCGATGTGACATTTATTGAAACGCCACCCGCAGGGGCGATTCTGGCAGCTAAAGAGTTACCTTCGACCGGCGGTGATACGCTCTGGACCAGCGGTATTGCGGCCTATGAGGCGCTCTCTGTTCCCTTCCGCCAGCTGCTGAGCGGGCTGCGTGCGGAGCATGATTTCCGTAAATCGTTCCCGGAATACAAATACCGCAAAACCGAGGAGGAACATCAACGCTGGCGCGAGGCGGTCGCGAAAAATCCGCCGTTGCTACATCCGGTGGTGCGAACGCATCCGGTGAGCGGTAAACAGGCGCTGTTTGTGAATGAAGGCTTTACTACGCGAATTGTTGATGTGAGCGAGAAAGAGAGCGAAGCCTTGTTAAGTTTTTTATTCGCTCATATCACTAAACCGGAGTTTCAGGTGCGCTGGCGCTGGCAACCAAATGATATTGCGATTTGGGATAACCGCGTGACCCAGCACTATGCCAATGCCGATTACCTGCCACAGCGACGGATTATGCATCGGGCGACGATTCTTGGGGATAAACCGTTTTATCGGGCGGGGTGATACGAGAGTGGACGGTCACCTCGAGCGGCGAAAGAACGGTGATATAGATGAAGCGAGCACGGACAGTCCCTTCGCCCCCTTGGGGAGAGGGTTAGGGTGAGGGGGCGTTCACCGTACTTTCAACAGGTTAACTCCCCCTTTCTGAGAGGAAACAAAATTAACGCAGAATCTTCTTCTCAGCCAAATCCATCGCAAAGTAGCTGAAAATCAGATCCGCACCCGCACGCTTAATTGAACCTAAGCTTTCGAGCACGACTTTCTCTTCATCTATAGCACCCGCCAGCGCGGCGAACTTAATCATCGCGTACTCACCGCTCACCTGATACGCGCCAATCGGCAATTCAGTACGTTCACGCAGCTCACGCACGATGTCGAGGTACGCTCCGGCAGGTTTAACCATCAGACAGTCTGCGCCCTGGGCTTCATCCAGCAGTGACTCACGAATCGCCTCACGACGGTTCATTGGGTTCATCTGATAGCTTTTGCGGTCGCCTTTTAATGCGCTTCCGGCAGCTTCACGGAACGGACCATAAAAGGAAGAGGCGAACTTGGTCGAATACGACATAATCGCCGTATCTTTAAAGCCCGCAGCGTCCAGCGCCTGGCGAATCGCCTGTACCTGGCCGTCCATCGCGGCAGAAGGGGCGATGAAGTCTGCGCCTGCAGCAGCTGCAACCACGGCTTGCTTGCCTAAATTTTCCAGAGTCGCGTCGTTGTCGACGCCATGCTCGCACAGCACACCGCAGTGACCGTGAGATGTGTATTCGCAGAAGCAGGTGTCTGACATGACGATCATTTCTGGCACGGTCTGCTTGCAGATGCGCGACATTCGCGCCACCAGTCCATCTTCCCGCCAGGCATCGCTGCCGGTTTCATCGGTATGGTGAGAGATGCCGAAAGTCATCACGGAACGAATACCGGCGTTGGCGATGCGTTCAATTTCGCGTGCCAGATGTTTCTCTGGAATGCGCATCACACCTGGCATGGCTTCAACGGCTTTGTAGTCGTCAATTTCTTCTTCAACAAAGATCGGCAACACCAGGTCGTTAAGGCTAAGTGTTGTCTCTTCAAACATAGCGCGCAGCGCAGGAGATTTGCGCAGGCGACGAGGGCGTTGGATTAAGTCTGTCATGGTCTGCCTGATGTTTGTGGAATTAAGGTGCACAGTATACCTGAAGCGGGGCAGGAGTGTTTTACGAAAGTTGTCGCGATGTTGACAAGAAGAGAATGAAAGAGAGACCAGGACATCTTTGTAATAGAAATAGCAATAATTTCATATTCACTGAAAATATTTTTAATCTTTATTAATAGCTCTTGGTTATTATTTGGGGAGTTTGGTTGTGCTGCTATAAATTGAATAATTAAAACTTTGTTGCATATTGATAGGATATTTGTCTGGTTTGTGTCTGTGATATTTATGATGCGTATGTTTCAAAAATAACATTATCTGCAACATATTGAAATATGGTGTTTTTATCAATTTGATGTGTATTTTTCTCCATAAATTATATATGTCCACATTCGGACTTAGGGGAAAGAATAATTGAACCATTCGTCTGTAACGCAGCATAATCGTTAGCGCGAAACATAATATGTTTTCTATGCATTGATAATTGATGGATCAACTTATTACGTCCCTGAGGAGGGATGACAAATGCACTCCTGGAAAAAGAAACTTGTAGTATCACAATTAGCATTGGCTTGCACTCTGGCTATCACCTCTCAGGCTAATGCAGCGACCAACGATATTTCTGGTCAAACTTACAATACTTTTCATCACTACAACGACGCCACCTATGCTGATGACGTTTACTATGATGGTTATGTAGGTTGGAACAACTATGCAGCTGATAGCTATTACAACGGCGATATCTACCCGGTCATTAATAACGCTACTGTTAACGGCGTGATTTCTACCTACTATCTGGACGACGGTATTTCTACCAATACCAACGCCAATAGTCTGACAATCAAAAACAGCACTATTCACGGTATGATTTATTCCGAGTGCATGACAACTGATTGTGCTGATCGTGCGAATGATTATTACCATGACCATCTGGCGCTGACTGTTGATAATTCAACGATCGACGACAACTACGAACACTACACATATAACGGCACTTACAATAATGCCGCTGATACTCATGTTGTAAACGTATATAACATTGGTACTGCTATTACTCTGGATCAGGAAGTTGATCTGTCCATCACTAATAACTCTCACGTAGCGGGTATTACGCTGACTCAGGGTTATGAGTGGGAAGATATTGACGACAACACTGTCAGCACTGGTGTAAACAGCAGCGAAGTGTTTAATAACACCATCACTGTTAAAGATTCTACCGTGACCTCTGGTTCATGGACTGATGAAGGTACTACTGGTTGGTTTGGTAATACAGGTAATGCCAGCGATTACAATGGTGATGGGTGGAATGCTGATGATGTTGCATTAGCTGTTATTGCACATCCATATGCTGATAACGCCATGCAAACCACTGCAACATTCGACAATTCCACATTGATGGGCGATGTATTCTTCTCAAGTAACTTTGATGAGAACTTCTTCCCACATGGCCGTGATAGCTATCGTGATGCCGATGGTGATGTAGATACTAACGGTTGGGATGGTACTGATCGCCTGGATCTGACCCTGAACAATGGCAGCAAGTGGGTTGGTGCGGCAATGTCTGCGCATCAGGTTGATCTGGGTTCAGATATTGGGACAGATACCGATGGCGACGGTGATGTTGATAACGATACCCTTGATGGTAAGATCGATAAAAACAGCCCGCTGGATGGCATTTACGATGCTTATGCGATGGGTTCCGACGCCACTGCAACTCTGATCGATATCGCAGCTAACAGCCTGTGGCCTTCATCAACTGTTGGTGTAGAAAACAGCGACTCTGAATACAGCGAATTTGATCACATCATCGGTAACGAAGTTTACCAGAGCGGTCTGTTCAATGTGACCCTGAACACCGGTTCACAGTGGGATACCACCAAAACTTCTCTGATTGATACTCTGAGCATCAACAGTGGTTCAACTGTTAATGTTGCTGATTCAACGCTGATTTCTGACTCTATCTCTCTGACAGGTCTTTCTGCGCTGAACATCAACGAAGATGGTCATGTTGCAACTGATTCACTGACTGTCGACAACAGTACCGTAACCATTTCTGATGAAGTTTCTGCTGGTTGGGCTGTAGGTGATGCTGCTCTGTATGCCAACAACATCAAAGTGACTAACGACGGTATTCTGGATGTCGGTAACACTGCGGCGAATGCTCTGCAGGTTGATACTCTGAACCTGACCAGCACTACTGATACCAGTGGTAACATTCACGCTGGTGTGTTCAACATCGAAAGCAACCGCTTCGTACTTGATGCAGACCTGACCAACGACCGTACCAACGATACTACCAAGTCAAACTACGGTTATGGCTTAATCGCAATGAACTCTGATGGTCACCTGACCATTAACGGTAACGGCGATAACGACAACACTGCTTCTATCGAAGCTGGTCAGAACGAAGTTGATAACAACGGTGACCGTGTAGCTGCGGCAACCGGTAACTACAAAGTTCGTATCGACAACGCAACTGGCGCAGGTTCTGTTGCTGACTACAACGGTAACGAGCTGATCTACGTCAACGACAAAAACAGCAACGCGACCTTCTCTGCTGCTAACAAAGCTGACCTGGGTGCATACACCTATCAGGCTGAACAGCGCGGTAACACCGTTGTTCTGCAACAGATGGAGCTGACCGACTACGCTAACATGGCGCTGAGCATCCCGTCTGCGAACACCAATATCTGGAACCTGGAACAAGACACCGTTGGTACTCGTCTGACCAACTCTCGTCATGGCCTGGCTGATAACGGCGGCGCATGGGTAAGCTACTTCGGTGGTAACTTCAACGGCGACAACGGCACCATCAACTATGATCAGGATGTTAACGGCATCATGGTCGGTGTTGATACCAAAGTTGACGGTAACAACGCTAAGTGGATCGTCGGTGCGGCTGCAGGCTTCGCTAAAGGTGACATGAATGACCGTTCTGGTCAGGTAGATCAAGACAGCCAGACTGCCTACATCTACTCTTCTGCTCACTTCGCGAACAACGTCTTTGTTGATGGTAGCTTGAGCTACTCTCACTTCAACAACGACCTGTCTGCAACCATGAGCAACGGTACTTACGTTGACGGTAGCACCAACTCCGACGCTTGGGGCTTCGGCTTGAAAGCCGGTTACGACTTCAAACTGGGTGATGCTGGTTATGTGACTCCTTACGGCAGCATTTCTGGTCTGTTCCAGTCTGGTGATGACTACCAGCTGAGCAACGACATGAAAGTTGACGGTCAGTCTTACGACAGCATGCGTTATGAACTGGGTGTAGATGCAGGTTATACCTTCACCTACAGCGAAGACCAGGCTCTGACTCCGTACTTCAAACTGGCTTACGTCTACGACGACTCTAACAACGATAACGATGTGAACGGTGATTCCATCGATAACGGTACTGAAGGGTCTGCGGTACGTGTTGGTCTGGGTACTCAGTTCAGCTTCACCAAGAACTTCAGCGCCTATACCGATGCTAACTACCTCGGTGGTGGTGACGTAGATCAAGATTGGTCCGCGAACGTGGGTGTTAAATATACCTGGTAATATTCTTCACTCCGAAGAAATTCTGGTAATTTAATCTAAATAATGCCCGTCAAGGATTTGACGGGCATTACTGCAAAGGACGCGCAAATGTTATCTGTAGTTAAACCTCTTCAGGAATTTGGTAAGCTCGATAAATGTTTGTCCAGATACGGTACGCGCTTCGAGTTTAATAATGAAAAGCAAGTTATATTTTCCAGTGATGTCAATAGCGAAGATACTTTCGTTATTTTAGAGGGAGTTATCTCTCTGCGTAGAGAAGAAAACGTACTTATCGGTATTACCCAGGCTCCTTATATTATGGGGCTGGCTGATGGTTTAATGAAAAACGATATACCATACAAATTAATATCAGAAGGAAATTGTACGGGATATCATCTACCAGCCAAACAAACCATTACGCTTATTGAACAAAATCAACTCTGGCGAGACGCTTTTTACTGGTTAGCCTGGCAAAATAGAATTCTGGAATTACGCGACGTGCAGCTCATTGGGCATAATTCCTACGAACAAATCCGCGCAACATTATTATCAATGATTGACTGGAATGAAGAATTGCGATCACGTATTGGTGTGATGAATTATATCCATCAACGTACACGCATATCGCGTTCTGTCGTCGCAGAAGTTCTCGCTGCTTTGCGTAAAGGCGGCTATATCGAAATGAATAAAGGCAAACTGGTCGCTATCAACCGTTTGCCTTCAGAGTATTAATCAGGATGCGGGGATAACCAACGGTTTATTCCCGCTTAGCTCGGTCACCAGATCATTGATGCCATCGCTCATATTTTTAAAGCGCGTCAACGGCGAACGAGTGACCACCACAAACGCGCCAATATTCTTCTGCGGGATCATCGCCATATAGGTAATGAAACCGCCACCACCGCCTGTCTTCTGAATAATCCCCGGACGACCCTCTTTCGGGGCCATATATACCCAGCCTAAACCAAGCGCATCCGCTTTGCCGGGGACATCCATGCCAATCACTTTCGTAAACTGCGCGCGCGGATAAATCAACGTCTGCATGCGATCTGCCTGGTTACTGCGCTGATAAAAATCAGATGACAAATACTGCTGCATCCAGCGCATCATATCGCCAGGCGTGGAATAGACGCCGCCGCTGCCAATTGCCGCCAGCGTGTTATTGCACGGACTGGCACCGCGCTCAGCAACCATTAAACGGCGGCACTGATCCGGTGAGGGGGTGTAGGTGGTGTCTTTCATCCCCAATGGACGGGTAATCTGCTCTTCAAACAACTGGGTATAAGGCTTGCCGGACGCATTCGCCAGTGCATCTGCCAGCAGGTCGAACGCAAGGTTAGAGTACGCCGCCTGACTGCCTGGCGCGGCTTTCAGCTTCGCCGTAGAAAGGTATTTCCAGCGTTGCTCGCGCGTTGGCCAGACAAACACCGGACGATGTGCCGCGCCACCGGGCTGTTCACGGGGCAGGGCGCTGGTATGGGTTGCCAGATTCACTAGGGTAATGGGCGTCCCATTGTAGGTCGGCACGCGTGCGCCTGGCGGAGCATATTTACTTAGCGGATCGTTTAACTTTACGGTCCCCTGGTCGAGCAATTTCACCAGCATTTCACTGGTCATTAGTTTGGTGAGGGAAGCAATACGCACGACCGAATCCAGCTGCGGGCGAACGTTATTACCAGGTCGCGTTTCGCCATAACTACGAAAGACGCGCTGGTTACCGTCGATAACAACCAGCGCCATCCCCGTGGCACCGCTGCCGTAAAAAATATGATCGGCATAACGATCGACAATATCAGAGGCAAACTCCGGTTCAGTGATCGGCTGCGCCGCATGGACGGAGGTCAATGACGCCGCACACAGCACGGCAGAAAAAAGCAGACTACGTTTCAACGGTGGTGTCCATAAATTGAATGAAGGTAACTGAGCGTATTTATACTACTCATTGATGGATTGCAAAGGGCGAATTAGTGCAATAATAGTGTTAAAAACGTAACGGCGCGTAAACACGATCTTTTTCCTGCTCACCAATGCCTGCATTTGTGATCCTGCGCGTGTTAATCCGCTTATGTAAACAATCTTTGGTTTGTGAAATCCGTCGAAACAATTCTTATGGTCAGGCTGGCGAACTAAGCGCCTTGCTATGGGTCACAATGGGCGGTTTCATTTGGCTGACGCTTTGTAGTGGTCATGCGGTTAATACACAGCAGTTGTTAAAACGATAAGAAGTTAGCAGGAGTGCATATGTTTAAGTCTTTTTTCCCAAAGCCGGGAGCGTTTTTTCTCTCGGCCTTTGTTTGGGCATTGATTGCCGTTATCTTCTGGCAAGCCGGTGGGGGAGACTGGGTGGCGCGTATCACTGGCGCTTCCGGGCAGATCCCGATTAGCGCCGCGCGTTTCTGGTCGTTGGATTTCCTGATTTTTTACGCTTACTACATTGTTTGCGTAGGACTTTTTGCATTTTTCTGGTTTATCTACAGCCCGCACCGTTGGCAATACTGGTCAATACTCGGTACTGCACTGATCATCTTCGTCACCTGGTTTTTGGTGGAAGTCGGGGTCGCCGTCAACGCCTGGTATGCACCGTTCTATGATCTGATTCAAACCGCGCTAAGTTCGCCGCATAAAGTCACTATCGAACAATTTTACCGCGAAGTGGGCGTCTTTCTGGGGATTGCGCTGATCGCTGTGGTGATCAGTGTGCTGAACAACTTCTTTGTCAGTCACTACGTGTTCCGCTGGCGTACGGCGATGAACGAATATTACATGGCGAACTGGCAACAACTGCGTCATATCGAAGGGGCCGCACAGCGTGTGCAGGAAGACACCATGCGTTTTGCTTCAACGCTGGAGAATATGGGCGTCAGTTTTATCAACGCCATCATGACGTTGATCGCCTTCCTGCCGGTGCTGGTAACGCTCTCCACGCATGTGCCGGAGCTGCCGATTATCGGGCACATTCCGTATGGTCTGGTGATTGCCGCTATCGTCTGGTCGCTGATGGGGACCGGATTGCTGGCAGTGGTAGGGATCAAACTGCCGGGGCTGGAGTTTAAAAACCAGCGAGTAGAGGCCGCCTACCGTAAAGAGCTGGTTTATGGTGAAGACGATGCCACGCGTGCGACGCCGCCTACGGTACGCGAGCTGTTTAGCGCCGTGCGGAAAAACTATTTCCGCCTCTATTTTCACTATATGTATTTCAACATCGCCCGCATTCTCTATTTGCAGGTCGATAACGTTTTCGGTTTGTTCTTGCTGTTTCCGTCAATTGTTGCCGGTACGATTACGCTCGGCCTGATGACGCAGATTACCAACGTTTTTGGTCAGGTTCGCGGTGCTTTCCAGTACCTGATTAACTCATGGACCACACTGGTTGAGTTGATGTCTATCTACAAACGTCTGCGCAGCTTTGAACATGAACTGGATGGTGACAAAATTCAGGAAGTAACCCATACCTTGAGCTAAAAAGGAGAAGTAATGTCGCGCGTCAATCCTCTATCTTCGCTTTCATTGTTGGCGGTTCTGGTTTTAGCGGGGTGTAGTAGTCAGGCTCCGCAACCGTTGAAAAAGGGAGAAAAAGCGATAGATGTGGCGAGCGTCGTGCGGCAGAAGATGCCTGCGAGCGTGAAAGACCGCGATGCCTGGGCGAAAGATCTCGCCACCACCTTTGAAAGTCAGGGGCTGGCACCGACGCTGGAAAACGTCTGCTCGGTGCTGGCGGTGGCGCAGCAGGAGTCAAATTATCAGGCAGATCCGGCCGTTCCGGGCTTAAGCAAGATCGCCTGGCAAGAGATTGACCGTCGTGCTGAACGGATGCACATTCCTGCTTTTCTGGTTCATACCGCGCTAAAAATCAAATCGCCAAACGGCAAAAGTTATAGCGAACGGTTAGATTCGGTGCGTACAGAAAAGCAATTGAGCGCGATTTTTGACGATCTGATCAGCATGGTACCAATGGGGCAGACGCTGTTTGGTTCGCTTAATCCGGTGCGCACCGGTGGGCCGATGCAGGTCAGCATTGCTTTTGCCGAACAGCATACCAAAGGGTATCCGTGGAAAATGGACGGTACAGTTCGTCAGGAAGTCTTCAGTCGCCGCGGCGGGTTGTGGTTTGGTACTTACCATTTACTGAATTATCCCGCCAGCTATAGCGCACCGATATACCGCTTTGCTGATTTTAACGCTGGCTGGTACGCCAGCCGTAATGCCGCGTTTCAGAACGCAGTCAGTAAGGCCAGCGGCGTGAAGCTGGCACTGGACGGTGATTTAATTCGTTACGACAGTAAAGAACCCGGGAAAACCGAACTGGCAACGCGCAAACTGGCGGGAAAACTGGGGATGAGCGACAGCGAAATTCGCCGTCAGTTAGAGAAAGGTGACAGCTTCTCTTTTGAGGAGACGGCGCTGTACAAGAAAGTTTATCAACTTGCCGAAGCGAAAACGGGTAAATCACTACCCCGCGAAATGTTGCCTGGCATTCAACTGGAAAGCCCGAAAATCACCCGCAACCTGACTACGGCCTGGTTTGCGAAGCGCGTAGACGAACGGCGGGCGCGTTGTATGAAACAGTGATCAAACAGGAATGTCATGCCAGATAAGGCGTTTTAGGCCGTATCTGGCAACGTAAATCTTACTGGCGGCGATGTCGCCAGTGCAGCCATAGCGCCACCACTGCAAAAATGAGGCAGCCTACTAAAAACGGGATCAGCCCGAAAATGGTGCCGACACCTAAACCAATTTCCACCCGTGGGCGACCTGTTTCCTGGACCTGCATTAAACGCTCATAGACGCCGGGCGCATGCACTAACAGGTTCAGCAATTGCGCCCCAGCCCAAAAGCAAAACAGCACAAACAACGCATAGGCAATGTTGCCAGGCGTTGAAGAGGCATTGCGATATTTTCCGCTAAACAGCGATTTTGACAGGGTGAAATCAGCCATAAAAACCTCCGGAAGTCATCTGCTTCTCTTCTGGTGTGATACCAGCGGCTTATGGCAAGTCTGACAGGTCATTTAGATTGTCAATATCAGAATCATGGTAAATTGATGTTGGGAATATTCCCGAAGCGTGAATCTTCGTTGTGAGTCACAAAATGGCAACCTTAAGTTAAATTTATTAACAATTACGAAAATGTTGTCTACACCACAGACGGTTGTTACAGAATATGCAAGGATGTTGTTTTTCGTTAACGGAGCTGCCATGAATCTGCCTGTAAAAATCCGCCGTGACTGGCACTACTATGCGTTCGCCATTGGCCTTATATTCATTCTTAATGGCGTGGTGGGGTTACTGGGATTTGAAGCAAAAGGTTGGCAGACCTATGCCGTCGGTCTGGTGACGTGGGTGATTAGTTTCTGGCTGGCGGGGTTGATTATTCGTCGTCGCGATGAAGAAACTGAAAACGCCCAATAAGAATATTATCGGGCGTTAAAATATTACATTGTGGTTTTCAATGCGTTATCCGCAGCGTGACGCTCCAGCGCCAGCTCAATCAAACGTGTGATCAGATCGGTGTAACCCAGACCGCTGGCTTGCCACAGCTTCGGATACATACTGATGTTGGTGAAGCCAGGCAGTGTGTTGATCTCGTTGATCACCACTTCGTTCTCTGGGGTTAAAAACACGTCTACACGCGCCATGCCTGCGCATCCCAACGTCTGATAAGCCTGAACGGCAATCGCCCGGATCTTATCGTTGATCTCTGGTGCAATGGCTGCCGGAACTACCACTTTCGCGCCATCTTCGTCAATGTACTTGGTGTCGTAGGCATAGAAGTCGCTGGTGAGTACGATCTCGCCACAGGTGCTGGCTTGCGGGTTGTCGTTGCCCAGAACTGCGCATTCGATCTCACGACCTTTGATCCCTTGCTCAACGATCACTTTATGATCGAATTCGAACGCCAGATCGACGGCAATTGCGTACTGTTCTTCACTGGTTACTTTGCTGACACCAACAGAAGAGCCCTGATTAGCCGGTTTTACAAACAGTGGTAACCCCAGTTTAGACTCCACTTCGGCAAAACTGATGTTGTGACGATTAGCGCGCGTCAGGGTAATAAATGGCGCAATGTTCAGCCCGGCATCGCGTAGCAGACGTTTGGTGACATCTTTATCCATACAGGCTGCTGAAGCCAGAACATCAGAACCTACAAACGGTAAATTGGCGACCCGCAGCATTCCCTGCAAGGAACCATCTTCGCCCAGCGTACCGTGGACAATCGGGAAAATGACATCCACCGTCGGCAACGGCTGACCGTTTTGCGCGTCGATAAGCTGATGCTCATGTTTACCTGGCACCTGCGCAAGGCTGGTCGCCGAAGGGCGCAACGCAATATGGGCAGGATCGTCTGCATTTAGCAGATAATTGCTGGCATCGCTGACGTGCCATTGCCCTTGTTTATCAATGCCCAGCAGCACAACGTCGAAGCGACTTTTATCAATGGCATCGACAATGTTTTTTGCCGATTGCAGAGACACTTCATGTTCCGCTGATTTACCACCAAAAACGATTCCTACCCGCAGTTTTTCCATCTTAAAAACCTATCCCGTCTAACACAAAGTGCATACATTACCACGACAAAACGGGGGATTCGCGGCCTTCTGAAAGATTGTTGCAATCTTCTGCTGACAAAGCGTGCAACGTACTGGTGAAGAAAGTGCGTTATCTCAAAGATGTGCGCAAGATCACAAAAATGATGAACGGGAAGCTAATTTATTCCTGGCTTAAATGGCCATGCGGTGAGTTTTTTTCTCTTAATTATAAGTTAACGAAGAGAATATATTTCATAACTTTTATTTATAATAAAGGTTGATAATTAAAAGCCTATATTTTGTGTGGGTAGTTATTTAAATAAGAGAAACGTTTCGCTGGTAATCAAACAAAAAATATTTGCGCAAAGTATTTCCTTTGTCATAAAAATAATACTTCCAGACACTATGAAGTTGTGAAACATAATGTTAACTTCTCCATACTTTGGATAAGGAAATACAGACATGAAAAATCTCATTGCTGAGTTGTTATTTAAGCTTGCCCAAAAAGAAGAAGAGTCGAAAGAACTGTGTGCGCAGGTAGAAGCTTTGGAGATTATCGTCACTGCAATGCTTCGCAATATGGCGCAAAATGACCAACAGCGGTTGATTGATCAGGTAGAGGGGGCGCTGTACGAGGTAAAGCCCGATGCCAGCATTCCTGACGACGATACGGAGCTGCTGCGCGATTACGTAAAGAAGTTATTGAAGCATCCTCGTCAGTAAAAAGTTAATCTTTTCAACAGCTGTCATAAAGTTGTCACGGCCGAGACTTATAGTCGCTTTGTTTTTATTTTTTAATGTATTTGTACATGGAGAAAATAAAGTGAAACAAAGCACTATTGCACTGGCACTCTTACCGTTACTGTTTACCCCTGTGACAAAAGCCCGGACACCAGAAATGCCTGTTCTGGAAAACCGGGCTGCTCAGGGCGATATTACTGCACCCGGCGGTGCTCGCCGCTTAACGGGTGATCAGACCGCCGCTCTGCGTGATTCTCTTAGCGATAAACCTGCAAAAAATATTATTTTGCTGATTGGCGATGGGATGGGGGATTCGGAAATTACTGCCGCACGTAATTATGCCGAAGGTGCGGGCGGCTTTTTTAAAGGTATCGATGCCTTACCGCTTACCGGGCAATACACTCACTATGCGCTGAATAAAAAAACCGGCAAACCGGACTACGTCACCGACTCGGCTGCATCAGCAACCGCCTGGTCAACCGGTGTCAAAACCTATAACGGCGCGCTGGGCGTCGATATTCACGAAAAAGATCACCCAACGATTCTGGAAATGGCAAAAGCCGCAGGTCTGGCGACCGGTAATGTTTCTACCGCAGAGTTGCAGGATGCCACGCCCGCTGCGCTGGTGGCACATGTGACCTCGCGCAAATGCTACGGTCCGAGCGCGACCAGTGAAAAATGTCCGGGTAACGCGCTAGAAAAAGGCGGGAGAGGATCGATTACCGAACAGCTGCTTAACGCTCGTGCCGATGTTACGCTTGGCGGCGGCGCAAAAACCTTTGCTGAAACGGCAACCGCCGGTGAATGGCAGGGAAAAACGCTGCGTGAACAGGCACAGGCGCGTGGTTATCAGTTGGTGAGCGATGCTGCCTCACTGAATGCGGTGACGGAAGCGAACCAGCAAAAACCCCTGCTAGGACTGTTTGCTGACGGCAATATGCCAGTGCGCTGGCAAGGACCGAAAGCAACGTACCACGGCAATATCGACAAGCCCGCAGTTACCTGTACGCCTAATCCGCAACGTAATGACAGCGTACCGACCCTGGCGCAGATGACTGATAAAGCCATTGAATTGTTGAGTAAAAATGAGAAAGGCTTTTTCCTGCAAGTTGAAGGTGCATCAATCGATAAACAGGATCACGCTGCGAATCCTTGTGGGCAAATTGGCGAGACGGTCGATCTCGACGAAGCCGTACAACGGGCGCTGGAATTCGCTAAAAAGGATGGCAACACGCTGGTCATAGTCACCGCTGATCACGCCCACGCCAGCCAGATTGTTGCGCCGGACACCAAAGCGCCGGGCCTCACCCAGGCGCTAAATACCAAAGATGGCGCAGTGATGGTGATGAGTTACGGGAACTCCGAAGAGGATTCACAAGAACATACCGGTAGTCAGCTGCGTATTGCGGCGTATGGCCCACATGCCGCCAATGTCGTTGGACTGACCGACCAGACCGATCTCTTCTACACCATGAAAGCCGCCCTGGGGCTGAAATAAAACCGCGCCCGGCGGTGAATTTTCGCTGTCGGGTGGTTTTTTTGCTGTTAGCAGCCAGACTTAATGGCAGATCACGGGCGCAAACGCTCATGGTTAAAACATGAAGAGGGATGGTGCTATGAAAATAACATTACTGGTTACCTTGCTTTTCGGACTGGTTTTTTTAACCACCGTCGGCGCTGCCGAGAGAACCTTAACCCCGCAACAACAGCGTATGACCTCCTGTAATCAGCAGGCGACGGCGCAGGCGTTGAAAGGGGATGCTCGTAAGACCTACATGAGTGATTGCCTGAAGAACAGCAAGTCTGCGCCTGGTGAAAAAAGTTTGACGCCACAGCAGCAAAAGATGCGCGAATGTAATAATCAAGCAACGCAACAATCTCTGAAAGGTGATGATCGTAATAAGTTTATGAGTGCCTGCCTCAAGAAAGCCGCCTGATACCTGATAGTGCTAACGGGTGAGCTACGAAAGTGGCTCACCCGAAATTTCATACTTCTGCCTTTAGCCCCGTCTCTATAATTTGGGAAAATTGTTTCTGAATGTTCCCAAAAATAATGAATGATGAAAACTTTTTCAAAAAAGCGGCGGCGCATGGGGAGGAACCTCCTTTAACTCCTCAAAACGAACATCAGCGGTCCGGGCTGCGCTTCGCCCGTCGCGTCAGACTACCCCGTGCGGTTGGCCTGGCTGGCATGTTCTTACCGATTGCTTCAACGCTGGTTTCGCACCCGCCGCCGGGCTGGTGGTGGCTGGTGTTGGTCGGCTGGGCGTTCGTCTGGCCGCATTTAGCCTGGCAGATAGCGAGCAGGGCCGTCGATCCGCTTAGCCGGGAAATTTACAACTTAAAAACCGATGCAGTATTAGCGGGAATGTGGGTAGGCGTAATGGGCGTAAACGTGCTGCCTTCCACCGCGATGTTGATGATTATGTGTCTGAATTTGATGGGGGCAGGCGGCCCCCGTCTGTTTGTCGCGGGTCTGGTGTTGATGGTGGTTTCCTGCCTTGTCACCCTCGAGCTGACGGGCATTACCGTGTCGTTCAATAGTGCGCCGCTGGAATGGTGGCTCTCCCTTCCCATTATTGTCATTTATCCTCTGCTGTTTGGCTGGGTCAGCTACCAGACGGCAACCAAACTGGCGGAACATAAACGCAGGTTGCAGGTCATGAGTACCCGCGACGGCATGACGGGCGTGTATAACCGACGTCATTGGGAAACTATGTTACGCAATGAATTTGATAACTGTCGGCGGCATAATCGCGATGCAACGTTACTGATTATCGATATCGACCATTTCAAGAGCATCAACGATACCTGGGGCCATGATGTGGGCGATGAAGCGATAGTGGCGCTTACCCGACAGTTACAAATTACCCTGCGCGGTAGCGATGTGATTGGTCGGTTTGGCGGCGATGAGTTTGCAGTAATCATGTCCGGTACGCCAGCTGAGAGCGCTATTACCGCCATGTTACGAGTGCATGAAGGGCTAAATACATTACGTTTGCCGAATACGCCACAGGTAACTTTACGGATTAGTGTGGGGGTTGCGCCGCTGAACCCACAAATGAGTCACTATCGTGAGTGGTTGAAATCGGCAGATTTGGCGCTTTACAAAGCAAAGAAAGCCGGACGTAACCGCACCGAAGTGGCGGCCTGACGTCCGGCGAAAGTCATCAGGATTTGCTGAGTTTTTCTGATTTTTCCATACACTTCGTCATCGCTTCGATCACTGCGGCACGGAAGCCTTTCTCTTCCAGTACGCGTACCGCTTCAATGGTGGTGCCTCCCGGTGAGCAGACCATATCTTTCAGTGCCCCCGGATGTTCTCCCGTTTCCAGCACCATTTTTGCGGAACCCATTACTGCCTGAGCGGCAAATTTATACGCCTGGGCGCGTGGCATCCCGCCCAGCACGGCGGCGTCGGCCATCGCTTCGATAAACATAAATACGTAGGCTGGCGAAGAACCGCTCACACCGACCACCGGGTGGATCATCGGCTCAGCAATCACTTCCGCTTCGCCAAAGCAGCGGAAAATATTCAGCACATCAGCGGTATCTTCTGGGGTTACCAGCGCGTTTGGCGTTACGGAGGTCATCCCGGCATTAACCAGCGCGGGAGTGTTCGGCATGGCGCGGATAATTTTCCGGTCATGGCCCAGCGCGCGGGCAAGTTGGTCGAGCGTGACACCTGCAGCAATAGAAACGACCAGAGAGTCTTTATTCAGGCTGGAGGTGATTTCGCTAAGCACTTTAATCATGATGCCAGGTTTAACGGCAGCAAAAATGATGTCGGCGATTTGCGCCACTTCTTGCGCCGATTCTGCGGCGTTGATGCCGAACTGGTCATGCAGGGCGGCGACTTTATCCGGGGAGGGGGTATATACCCAGATTTGCCCTGGAAGCACCTGACCGCTGGCAATCAGACCGCCGAGAATGGCTTTTCCCATATTGCCGCAGCCAATAAAACCGATTTTCTTTTCCATTGCCTCACTCCTGCCGTGAAATTTATTGTTTTGATAATCGCTGGCAGAAGCATAAACAGAACTATGCCGGAAGGCAAAAGCGCGACACAATAGAGGATTACCCAACAAAGGATGACTTTATGACAATTTGGGTGGATGCCGACGCGTGTCCCAATGTAATTAAAGAGATTTTGTATCGCGCGGCGGAACGTATGCAGATGCCGCTGGTACTGGTAGCAAACCAGAGTTTACGCGTGCCGCCATCGCGATTTATTCGTACGCTGCGCGTCGCGGCAGGTTTCGACGTTGCCGATAACGAAATTGTCCGGCAGTGTGAAGCGGGCGATTTGGTGATCACCGCAGATATACCTTTGGCTGCTGAAGCCATCGAGAAAGGCGCTGCGGCGATTAATCCGCGCGGCGAACGTTACACGCCAGCGACCATTCGTGAGCGCCTGACGATGCGCGATTTTATGGATACCTTACGTGCCAGTGGGATCCAGACCGGCGGACCAGATAGTCTTTCACAACGTGACCGCCAGGCCTTTGCTGCGGAGCTGGAGAAATGGTGGCTGGAAGTGCAACGTAGTCGCGGCCAAATGTAATTTATTATTTACACTTCATTCTTGAATATTTATTGGTATAGTAAGGGGTGTATTGAGATTTTCACTTTAAGTGGAATTTTTCCTTTACAATCGAAATTGTACTAGCTTGATGGTATGATCGCTATTCTCATGACACCGGCTTTCGCCGCATTGCGACCTATTGGGGAAAACCCACGATGACACAACCTCTTTTTCTGATCGGGCCTCGGGGCTGTGGTAAAACAACGGTCGGAATGGCCCTTGCCGATTCGCTTAACCGTCGGTTTGTCGATACCGATCAGTGGTTGCAATCACAGCTCAATATGACGGTCGCGGAGATCGTCGAAAGGGAAGAGTGGGCGGGATTTCGCGCCAGAGAAACGGCGGCGCTGGAAGCGGTAACTGCGCCATCCACCGTTATCGCTACAGGCGGCGGCATTATTCTGACGGAATTTAATCGTCACTTCATGCAAAATAACGGGATCGTGGTTTATTTGTGTGCGCCAGTATCAGTCCTGGTTAACCGACTGCAAGCTGCACCGGAAGAAGATTTACGGCCAACCTTAACGGGAAAACCGCTGAGCGAAGAAGTTCAGGAAGTGCTGGAAGAACGCGATGCGCTATATCGCGAAGTTGCGCATATTATCATCGACGCAACAAACGAACCCAGCCAGGTGATTTCTGAAATTCGTAGCGCCCTGGCACAGACGATCAATTGTTGATTTTCGAGCGCCTATACTTAACGTTCATCCCGTGAAATAAGGAAGAACGATGCCAACGAAACCGCCTTATCCTCGTGAAGCATATATAGTGACGATTGAAAAAGGAAAGCCAGGACAGACGGTAACCTGGTACCAACTCAGAGCCGATCATCCTAAACCAGACTCGTTGATCAGTGAACATCCGACGGCTCAGGAAGCGATGGATGCGAAAAAACGCTATGAGGACCCTGACAAAGAGTGACCGCATCAGACTGCTCGGAAGGGATTCTGAGTGCCACTACAAGGGATCTGCGTCACATTTTTCATAATTCATGTTTTTCTAATAATTAGAATATTAAACAATAACAATCCATTACTGGAATCATTTGGAATCTTTACATTATGCCGTGCACGTCTGCTGCTACGCTTTTTGTCATTTGTAGCACAAGTAAGTGTCAGCAGTGGTGCTTCACACTTGCCCGGTAATTAACGACGAAAGAAAAGTAAGGTGGATGAACAATGAGTGCGTCGTTGGCGATCCTGACCATCGGCATTGTACCTATGCAGGAAGTTTTGCCGCTCCTGACGGAATACATTGACGAAGATAATATTTCCCATCATAGCCTGCTGGGGAAGTTAAGTCGTGAAGAAGTGATGGCGGAGTACGCGCCAGAAGCAGGCGAAGACACCATTCTCACATTATTAAATGACAACCATCTGGCCCATGTTTCGCGTCGCAAAGTGGAGCGAGACCTGCAAGGTGTGGTTGAAGTGCTCGATAATCAGGGTTATGACGTCATTTTATTAATGAGTACAGCAAACATTAGTAGTATGACTGCGCGTAATACGATCTTTCTTGAGCCGTCGCGAATATTGCCTCCACTGGTTTCCTCTATTGTTGAAGATCATCAGGTGGGGGTTATCGTTCCGGTTGAGGAGATGCTGACCGTTCAGGCGCAAAAATGGCAAATTTTGCAGAAATCGCCGGTATTTTCATTGGGTAACCCCATTCATGATTCAGAACAAAAAATCATTGATGCCGGGAAAGAATTACTGGCAAAAGGGGCTGATGTCATCATGCTGGATTGTTTAGGATTTCACCAACGTCATCGCGATTTACTGCAAAAACAGCTCGATGTTCCTGTCTTGCTGTCTAACGTATTGATTGCACGGCTGGCTGCGGAATTACTGGTGTAATTTTGCGTGACAGCCAGCGCCTCTGGCCCCTATAGTGAAGTAGATGTTCAACTACCAGACAGGGCCAGTTTATGCTTCAAAGTAATGAGTACTTTTCCGGCAAAGTGAAATCAATCGGCTTTTCCAGCAGCAGCACTGGTCGCGCCAGCGTGGGTGTTATGGTTGAAGGCGAATACACCTTCAGCACCGCTGAGCCGGAAGAGATGACGGTAATCAGTGGCGCGCTGAATGTGTTACTGCCTGACGCGACCGACTGGCAGGTGTATGAAGCCGGTTCGGTGTTTAATGTTCCCGGTCACAGTGAGTTTCATCTGCAAGTTGCCGAACCCACCTCTTATCTGTGCCGCTATCTGTAATTCCTCGCCTTCCCCTTGAACGGGAGGGCATTTTTCTGAAATATCCTCTCTTTAACCCATAATAATATTTCCTTTGCTGCGATTTTTTCAATTTCCGATATATTCATAATTCATCAAGGTTGATATAAATATCAGTGAAGATCTCCAGATATTGTTGCGGAACTGGCTACGATAAAAGATAAATCAGATGATGAATGGTGGCGTGCATTGCTGCAAAGTCGCAATGATCATTTGCGCCAAACGGCATTACGCAACGCACATACCCCGGCGTCGTTGTTAACGACATTGACCGAGTCTCGGCATCGGTCGCTAGCTATGAATAATCCACAGCTCGCTGCCGATGTGAAAACGACGTGGTTAAAAGAGGATCCATCATTACTCTTATTTGTCGAACAACCCGATCTTTCGCTGTTACGGGATTTAGTGAAAACCGGGGCAATGCGGAAAATTCGCAGTGAAGCGCGTCACTGGCTTGAGGAAAAACAATGACACAACGTCCATGGAGCAAGTTACAGCGTAAAACGCATAATACTGCTGCGCTAAAAATTATTGCCCGCCGTAGCGAATAATTATATGCCTGGTGTGGCTTCGTACGCCGGATAAGACGCAGCAGGCGTCGCATCCGGCATTAAAGGAAAATCAGCAATTAACGTTGTGCTTCGCCACCTAATCCTTCAATCAGGTTTTGAATTAACGCTGCCAGTTCACCAGTCATCAGGATGAAATCGGCATCAAAACGCTGGGCGAAATCTTCACGGTCGATATCTTCGTTTTGATCGCGCAGCTCGTCGCAGAACTTCAGACGCTTGAGCGAACCATCGTCGCACATCACAAACTGAATGCGCTGCTGCCAGTCGAGCGCCAGTTTAGTCACCACTTTTCCGGCTTCAATGTGATTGGTGATCTCTTCGCTGGTCAGATCTTGTTTCTTCGCGCGGATCACTCCGCCATCTTCCAGCAACGATTTCAGCTCGGCTTCATCAAGCAACTGGAAGCCCTGTGCCGCACTACCGGAACGTACCCATTCGGTCAGCGTCAGTTCAATCGGGTTTTCCATGCTCAATGGTACAACCGGTAACGACCCCAGGCTTTTACGCAGCAGTGCCAGCGTATCTTCCGCTTTTTTGGCACTGGCGCAGTCCACCATAATCAAACCGTTAACCGTGTCGATCCACATCATTGTCTGGCTAAAACGGCTGAAAGCACGCGGCAACAGAGAGTGCAGCACTTCGTCTTTCAGCGAATCTTTTTCGGTTTTCTTCAGCTTACGCGCCTGTTCCGCTTCCAGTTTGGCGATTTTCGCTTCCAGCGCCTGTTTAATCACCGGAGACGGGAGGATTTTTTCTTCTTTGCGCGCGCAGATAACAATTTGACCATTGGCAACGTGCGTTAACGCATCGCTGTGCGATCCCATCGGAGGAACCCAGCCCATCTTCGCCATGTCCTGGCTGCCGCATGGGGTAAATGCCATCGAGGCTAGCTGTTTTTCCATCTCTTCTGCACGCAGCGAAATCTCGCGGCTAAGACGGTAAACCATTAAATTTTTGAACCACAGCATGATAATTTCCACGGCCTTGTCGTTAAATTTAGCGGGCATGATAACGAATTGTCGGCGGCCTTGCATTGCCAATCCGGTTGTCCGTCTCTACGCTATTGATATTGAAAAAAATAAGGAGAGTACCGTGCGTATAGGTATCGATTTAGGCGGCACCAAAACTGAAGTGATTGCACTGGGCGATGCAGGGGAGCAGTTGTACCGCCATCGTCTGCCCACGCCGCGTGATGATTACCGGCAAACTATTGAAACGATCGCCACGTTGGTTGATATGGCGGAGCAGGCGACAGGGCAGCGCGGAACGGTAGGTATGGGCATTCCAGGTTCGATTTCGCCCTACACCGGTGTGGTGAAGAATGCCAATTCAACCTGGCTCAACGGTCAGCCATTCGATAAAGACTTAAGCGCGCGGTTGCAGCGGGAAGTGCGGCTGGCAAATGACGCCAACTGTCTGGCGGTTTCAGAAGCGGTAGATGGCGCGGCAGCGGGAGCGCAGACGGTATTTGCCGTGATTATCGGCACGGGATGCGGCGCGGGCGTGGCATTCAATGGGCGGGCGCATATCGGCGGCAATGGCACGGCAGGTGAGTGGGGACACAATCCGCTACCGTGGATGGACGAAGACGAACTGCGTTATCGCGAGGAAGTCCCTTGTTATTGCGGTAAACAAGGTTGTATTGAAACCTTTATTTCGGGCACTGGATTCGCGACGGATTATCGTCGTTTGAGCGGACATGCGCTGAAAGGCAGTGAAATTATCAGCCTGGTTGAAGAAAGCGATCCGGTAGCGGAACTGGCATTGCGTCGCTACGAGCTGCGGCTGGCAAAATCGCTGGCACATGTCGTGAATATTCTCGATCCGGATGTGATTGTCCTGGGGGGCGGGATGAGCAATGTAGACCGTTTATATCAAACGGTTCCGCAGTTGATTAAACAATTTGTCTTCGGCGGCGAATGTGAAACGCCGGTGCGTAAGGCGAAGCACGGTGATTCCAGCGGCGTACGCGGCGCTGCGTGGTTATGGCCACAAGAGTAAAAAACGTAGGCAATTGGCGCATCATGCCTGATGCGACGCTTGCCGCGTCTTATCAGGCCTACAAAATGTGCCAGAACCGCGTAGGGCGGATAAGGCGTTCACGCCGCATCCGGCAATAAGCAACGCGCACCGTGACAGTAATCTACCCCAGTGGTTTCGCCAGCACCGGACTATCCGCCGCTTGCTGGCGCTTATAGCGACCATACAGCAGCAACGACGACATCGCAGCAAACGAAAGCAGGGCGGCAGGCAGCGCCACGTAATTATATGCCAGCCCCAGCATCAGCATCATACCTCCGCAATATGCGCCGACGGCGCTACCGAGGTTAAACGCTATTTGCCCACCTGCGGCACCTAATAACTCTCCGCCTTTGGCGTTTTGTAGTAACAATATTTGCAGAGGTGCTGAAAGGGCAAATAATCCCGCGCAACAAATAAAAGCAAAAATAAGCGACGTTGTTTTCATGCCGCCGCAGAAAAAAAGCATCAGCAGTGCCAGTACAATGATAAAGTCAGTTACTGCTGCAATGCGCAGTGGTGAATAACGTCCTGAAATCCTGCCACTTAGCACATTCCCCAGCACCATCCCTAGCCCAACTAACATCATAATAAAGGTCATCGCCGTTTCCGAAAAACCGGAAATAAACATCATGTATGGCTTTACGTAGCTGAACCAGGCAAACACACCTGCGTTGCCAAACATGGTGGCGGCGAAAATTAACCACGGGGCCGGGCTGCGCAAAAAGTGAAATTGTTCGCGCAGCTTTCCTTTCGCCTCGTCGCGAATATCTGGCACCCAAAAATAGACCGATGCCATCACCGCAATATTAAAAACAGCGATCAATAAAAAGGTGTAACGCCAGCTAAATTCCTGACTTAAATACGTTCCCAGCGGAATGCCCAGCAAATTGGCGACTGTCATCCCGGAAACCATCCCCGCCACGGCGGCGGTGACTTTTCCGGGTTTGATAATTTTTGATAACACGATCGCTCCGACGCCAAAAAATGCGCCATGCGGAAAGCCGGATACCAGCCGACCAATGGCGAGCATCAGGTAAGACGAAGAGAGCGTGAACATGGCGTTGCCAATGACGCACAACGCCACCAGAAACAACAAGATATGTTTGAGTGAGTAGCGGCTGGAAAAGAGTGCGATGATTGGCGCACCGACCACCACCCCCAGTGCATAATACGAGATCATATGCCCGGCAGCAGGAATCGAAATTCCTACGTTATGCGCCAGCTCCGTGAGCACGCCCATAATGCCAAATTCGGCCATCCCCAAACCAAACGTGCCCAGAGCCAAAGATAAAATGACTTTTTTCATACCACCATCACAACCACCAGAACGGCTACCAATCACCGTAGCTAATAAAGTGATAGCTTGCAGGATAACGACCAGCAAGGCCAAGAGATAATTCGCCCCTCTGTATTCATTATCCTGCTAAATAGTTATTTCACTGCAAACGTACTTTCCAGTTTGCTGTAGCCCAGGCCGTTGATCTTTTTCACTTTGATCTGCACCGGAATACGCTCTTTCATCGCTTCTACGTGGCTAATCACACCGATGGTTTTGCCACTGGCGTTCAGGGCATCCAGCGCATCAAGGGCGGTATCCAGCGTTTCGCTATCCAGCGTGCCAAAACCTTCATCAAGGAACAGCGAGTCAATACGTGTTTTATGGCTGACCAGATCCGAAAGCGCCAGCGCCAGCGCCAGACTAACGAGGAAACTTTCGCCGCCGGAAAGGGTACGGGTATCGCGTACCGCATCTGCCTGCCAGGTATCAACAACCTCGACTTCCAGCGCCTCGCTGGCTTTGCGCTGTAACAGATAGCGCCCGTGCAGCCGGGTAAGTTGCTGATTAGCGAGATGGACTAAATTATCCAGCGTCAGCCCCTGGGCAAACTTGCGGAATTTATCGCCCTCTTTGGAACCTATTAGCGAATTCAGATATCCCCAGTCCTCAACCTGCTGCGTCATTTGAGCAATTTGCTGCATTAAGGTTTGTTGTTGCTGACGGTTATCTGCATCCTGCTTCAGCTGCTGGCGAATCTCGCCTTGACTCGTGGTGTTTTCACGCAACTTTTGGTGAGTTTGCGCTAACTCTTGCTGAATCTGCTCCACCGTCACAGTGAGAGCCAACCCGTCGTCAGGTCGGTGTTGTTGATGCTGTGCCAGCGTTTCTGCTGTCTGAGTGACCAGAGTTTGCGCCTGACGGCGCTGGTTTTCCAGATTCTGCTTGAGCTGTTCCAGCTGCGTTAGTGTTTGTTCATCCATTAGCGCCGCAAGGAACGCCTGCTGATCGTCAAAGACGCTGGCCTGTAGCGCGGTGTCAAACTGCGCCTGGGCTTTTTGCAGACTTTGCGCCGCCAGAACATCCTGTTGCTGTAACGTCTGCTGCTGGCTGTGTAATGCGAGACATTGTTCATGTACCTGCCGCCAGTTTTCCAATACCACAGTTTCTTCGCAGTGCGGGAGTTCATCACTTTGCGGCAACGTTTCCAGAATCGGCGTCAGCTGCTGAATACGGTTTTGCAGCGCGGTTAATTCGTTCTGGCGTTGCTGCCAGCTCTGCGCTTCTTGCTGACGTGTCGCCAACCAGCTCTCTTCTTCATCTTCCTGTGGCAATGTCAGTGCATAACCCGTCAATGTCGTTAAAAGTAGTTGCTGGCGTTGTTCAATTTGCTGTTGATACTGGATAATTTGCTGATTATGCGCGGCAATCTGCCCTTGTAATTCATGCCGTTGGCTGAGTAACCGCAGCTGGCGTTCGTGCTCATCTTGTGCATCCAGCCACGGTTGAATATCGTCCAGTGGCTGCAAGGTGATATTGAGGCTGGCCGTGACGGCTTGCCATTGTTGAGTAAGTGCTTGCTCATCTTGTCGGAGGCTTTGCGCTTCGTTTTCATCACGCTGAAGCTGCTTTGTTATGGCGTCCAGTTGCCCACGTAGCGTCGCACCTTCTTCACCGAGCTTTTTAACTTCGTTTTCCAGCGCCAGTAATCGAGACTGATTAACGCCAGGCTCCAGCGCCTGATACGCCTCGACCGCCGGGTGGCTGGTGGAACCACAAAGTGGGCAAGGCTGACCCGCCTGTAACTGTGCACGTTGAGCTTCCAGCGTTTTGATGCGCGCTTCCTGCTCGCAAATGGTTTTCACATCGGCAAGTTGCTGCGTCTTTTCTTTATAACGCTGGCGCATTTCGTTAAGTGCGGCGTTACGTTGCGTCTGTTCTTGCGTGACATTCTGGATAGCGACCTGTAACTGCGCCAGACGTTTTTGTTGGGGAACAATCTGTCCATGCAGCGCGACCAGGTGCTGACGCAGTGGGCGTTGCTCAGCATGTTGCGCCAGGGCGGTAGCAACTTCATCGGCGGTTAACGTCAACGTGATCGCCGCAAGCGCATTAAGTTTTTGCTCAGCATGGGTTAACTGTTGCTGCCATTGCCGCAGATGCTCGCGATCGCTGGTTTGTTGGGAGAACTGCGCACGCCAACCCGCCGGTTCGTTGTTCCACTGACGGAAGCGGTCGTGTTCCTGTAACCAGGTATTCAGGCTTTGTTGCTGCTGCTGTAATTCTGCTGACTGCTTCGCCGCGTGGTGGCGAATGCTCGCGCGAAGCGCCATTGTGCTCTGTAAGCGAGTATTTACTTCTTCAATCTGCTGGCGAATATGCGCCAGCGCCGCGCTGTGTTCTGCGATGCGTTCCCAGTGTGGACGAAGATTTCGTGCCGGTTGTGCCAGACTAAGCGCCGCCAGTTGAGGTTGCGCTTTTTCTTCTTCGGCTAACGCCTGTTGCAAGGCCTGCTGACGGCGGCTGGCTTCTTGCTGCAATTCGTCCTGACGCGTTAACCAGTTTAGCGATTGTTGTTCTTGCTGCTGCGCGGTAATTAACTGTTTTTCTTCGTCAGTAAGTACCTGCAAACTCGCTGTCAGCGATTGCACTTGTTCCGGCGTGAGCAACGTGACGCCGCTGGCCTGCGCTTGCAGCTTCTCCAGCTCTGTGCGGGCCGATTTGTGCTGCTCAAAAACCATCGCCGAGATTTGCCCGTAGATTTCAGTGCCGGTTAACTCCTCGAGCAATTCCGCGCGTTCTTTGGGTTTGGCATTCAGGAAGGCAGCAAATTGCCCCTGCGAAAGCAGCATCGAACGGGTGAAGCGCCCGTAATCCAGCCCGGTTAACGTCGCTGTCAGTTCCAGCTTATCTTTCACTTTGTCGGCGAGAATTTTGCCGTCGGCGCAGCGCGCCAGCTCTACGCGTGGCACCTGCAAATTACCGTCGGGTTGGTTACGCGCCCGATTCTGGCTCCAGAATGCACGGTACGCTTCACCTTTCACTTCAAACTCCACCTCCGCCAGACATTCGGCGGTATCGCGGGTCATGAGATCATTTTGCGATTGTGAAACGTTAGAGAGACGCGGAGTTTCGTGATACAGCGCCAGACAAATGGCGTCCAGCAGGGTGGTTTTCCCCGCACCTGTTGGGCCGGTAATAGCAAACAGCCCGTTGCTGGCGAACGGCTCGCGGGTGAAATCAATCTTCCATTCGCCTTTTAATGAGTTCAGGTTTTTCAGGCGCAGGCTGAGAATTTTCATGCTTCGTGTTCTCCGGCGAGGGTATGCAACGTCGTGGTGAAAAGATGCTGCAGACGTTGCTGCTGCGATTCATCCAGTTCTTCCAGTGCCAGACGGCGATTGAACACCTCTTCGACGCTGAGTTCGCTGAGGGTTTCACGCTGTTGGCTGGCTAACACACGCTCGCGCTGTTCACGACTCCGACGTACCAGCAATACTTCGACAGGCAATGATTCGGTTAATGCCTGGATTTTGCGCTGAATATCATGCAGATACTCATCAGTAGTGATTTCGATATCCAGCCAGACAGGTGGCTCCTGCGATACATCGCGCCACTGTTCCAGCTGTGCGGTAATCGACGCCAGATCGCCTTTCAGCACTGCCATGGGTTGCGTTACCGGTACGTTCAGGTTTTCCACGCTCTCTAATTTGCCGTTTGAAAATGTCACCAGATGGACATATTTACTCTTACCGCATTCATCAAAACTCAGTGGAATGGGGGAGCCGCAATAGCGAACATGTTCCATGCCGCCAATAATCTGTGCGCGGTGAATATGCCCGAGCGCGATGTAGTCGGCTGGTGGAAAGTTTTGTGCCGGAAACGCGTCCAGCGTGCCAATATAAATGTCACGCACGGCGTCACTTTTACTGGCCCCCACGGTCGTTAAATGTCCCGTGGCGATGATGGGCAGAGGCTGATCGCCGCGCAGTTTGCAGGCATCGGCATAGTGTTGTTGGTAATAATCGGTAATCGCTGCCAGTAAATGCTGCTGTTTTTCAATACCGTTAAGCCCCGCCTGGCTGGTAATAATGTCACGCGGACGTAAAAACGGAATGGGGCACAGCACTGCGCCTGGCGTCCCGTCGCGACGAGGCAAGATTTGCGGCGCATGTCCGGCGCTGGCGACCACGGTCGTATTGAGGAACGCCATGATATCGCGCGATTCATTCAGCGTGGCGACCGAGTCATGGTTTCCTGCCAGTACCACCAGATGACAGCCAGTTTGCTGTAAATTGACAACAAAACGGTTGTATAACGTGCGGGCGTAACTGGGCGGCGAGCCGGTATCGAAAACATCACCAGCAACAATAATCGCATCCACCTGATGGGTTTGTGCTGTTTCCAGCAGCCAGTCAAGAAAAGCCTGATGTTCAGCTTCGCGGCTTTTACTGTAGAAGTTCTGGCCGAGATGCCAGTCTGAGGTGTGAAGGATGCGCATAACGGTTCCCTGGCGAAAAAGCATGGGCGCGATTATACCCAAACAGATGTGCCATTTGCTTTTTTCTGCGCCACGGAAATCAATAACCTGAAGATATGTGCGACGAGCTTTTCATAAATCTGTCATAAATCTGACGCATAATGACGTCGCATTAATGATCGCAACCTATTTATTACAACAGGGCAAATCATGGCGAGACGTATTCTGGTCGTAGAAGATGAAGCTCCAATTCGCGAAATGGTCTGCTTCGTGCTCGAACAAAATGGCTTTCAGCCGGTCGAAGCGGAAGATTATGACAGTGCTGTGAATCAACTGAATGAACCCTGGCCGGATTTAATTCTCCTTGACTGGATGTTACCTGGCGGCTCCGGTATCCAGTTCATCAAACACCTCAAGCGCGAGTCGATGACCCGGGATATTCCAGTGGTGATGTTGACCGCCAGAGGGGAAGAAGAAGATCGCGTGCGCGGCCTTGAAACCGGCGCGGATGACTATATCACCAAGCCGTTTTCGCCGAAGGAGCTGGTGGCGCGAATCAAAGCGGTAATGCGCCGTATTTCGCCAATGGCGGTGGAAGAGGTGATTGAGATGCAGGGGCTAAGCCTCGACCCGACATCTCACCGGGTGATGGCGGGCGAAGAGCCACTGGAGATGGGGCCGACAGAATTTAAACTGCTGCACTTTTTTATGACGCATCCTGAGCGCGTGTACAGCCGCGAGCAGCTGTTAAACCACGTCTGGGGAACTAACGTGTATGTGGAAGACCGCACGGTCGATGTCCACATTCGTCGCCTGCGTAAAGCACTGGAGCCCGGCGGGCATGACCGCATGGTGCAGACCGTGCGCGGTACAGGATATCGTTTTTCAACCCGCTTTTAACGCCTTGCTCATCGGACGCAGAGCAGGGCTTATGATTTCTTAACTGGAGTATCTTACGTGCTGGAACGGCTGTCGTGGAAAAGGCTGGTGCTGGAGCTGCTACTTTGCTGCCTCCCGGCTTTCATCCTGGGTGCATTTTTTGGTTACCTGCCCTGGTTTTTGCTGGCATCGGTAACGGGACTGCTTATCTGGCATTTCTGGAATTTATTGCGCCTTTCATGGTGGCTGTGGGTGGATCGTAGTATGACCCCGCCACCGGGGCGTGGTAGCTGGGAGCCGCTACTATACGGCTTACACCAGATGCAGCTGCGAAATAAAAAACGCCGCCGTGAACTGGGCAATCTGATTAAACGCTTTCGTAGCGGCGCGGAGTCGCTGCCCGACGCAGTGGTGCTGACCACGGAAGAGGGCGGTATTTTCTGGTGTAACGGTCTGGCGCAACAGATTCTTGGTTTGCGCTGGCCGGAAGATAACGGGCAGAACATCCTTAACCTGCTGCGTTACCCGGAGTTTACGCAATATTTGAAAACGCGTGATTTTTCTCGCCCGCTCAATCTGGTGCTCAACACCGGGCGGCATCTGGAAATTCGCGTCATGCCTTATACCCACAAACAGTTACTGATGGTGGCGCGTGATGTCACGCAAATGCATCAACTGGAAGGGGCGCGGCGTAACTTTTTTGCCAACGTGAGCCATGAGTTACGTACGCCATTGACCGTGTTACAGGGTTACCTGGAGATGATGGATGAGCAACCGCTGGAAGGCGCGGTACGTGAAAAAGCGTTGCACACCATGCGCGAGCAGACCCAGCGGATGGAAGGGCTGGTGAAGCAATTACTGACGCTGTCGAAAATAGAAGCCGCACCGACGCATTTGCTCAATGAAAAGGTTGATGTGCCGATGATGCTGCGCGTTGTTGAGCGCGAGGCTCAGACTCTGAGTCAGAAAAAACAGACATTTACCTTTGAGATAGATAACGGCCTCAAGGTGTCTGGCAACGAAGATCAGCTACGCAGTGCGATTTCGAACCTGGTCTATAACGCCGTGAATCATACGCCGGAAGGTACGCATATCACCGTACGCTGGCAGCGAGTGCCGCACGGTGCCGAATTTAGCATTGAAGATAACGGACCGGGCATTGCACCGGAGCATATTCCGCGCCTGACCGAGCGTTTTTATCGCGTTGATAAAGCGCGTTCCCGGCAAACCGGCGGTAGCGGATTAGGGTTAGCGATCGTGAAACATGCGGTGAATCATCACGAAAGTCGCCTGAATATTGAGAGTACAGTAGGAAAAGGAACACGTTTCAGTTTTGTTATCCCGGAACGTTTAATTGCCAAAAACAGCGATTAATCCGCCTTTGTCATCTTTTATTGCCATAAGCCAGCCGATGCTGGCTTATTTTCTTGTGCACAGAAAACCCCCAGCTAGGCTGGGGGTTCCGGAAAGCTTTCAG